>VFQQ010000068.1_pt1 | contig 270146 bp, 214 predicted proteins | sample 3512341 | NCBI WGS metagenome assembly VFQQ01 (sample SAMN10412373, study PRJNA504923) | tailings metagenome | isolation source: Relicate 2 Philex TSF1 revegetated site | place: Philippines: Tuba, Benguet | collected 2017-08-29
GCCGTTGGCCACGGTGACCTGAACGGAAGCGCCTCCGGCGGGGCCAGCGACCCCGCTGGACCGGGATCGGCAGGCACGTCGGGTTGCGCAAAGACCGCCTTTCCGCCCGGCACTCCTCTGGGGGCTGGATCTGGGTGCCGAACACGTTCTTGAAACAGCTTCTCAGCCCCTCTTAAGCGTCTGCCGCGGACTGGAGACTGAAGACGTTCTGAAGCCCTCCGCCGCTGTGGAGGGAATGGATTGGTTTCGCTTCCCGCGCTGGGATACGCTTGAGGGACGGCTTTCCGGCACGTTGGCGTTGCGACGCTGCAGGCCAGATCGTTTTCCCCTTTCCCGTCCACTGTGGGACGCCCGCGATATGCGATCCCGTTCCGCTCGCCGCCGCACCTCGTCTCCCGTCTCGGCTCGCCCCGCGACCGGGAACCGGGGCAGCACGCTCATCGTTGTGCTGGTCGTGATCGTCCTGTTGTCGCTGGGGGTCTACACCTTCACCGAGACGATGGTGATGGAGCGCGAGGCAACTACGATGGCGGCCCGCGACGCCCAGGCCCGGGCCTTCGCCGAATCCGGGATCGAATACGCCGCCGCGGTGCTCGGACTACCGGACGAAAACATCTCCGCCAACGTCTATCACAACCCGCAGGCCTTCGCGGGGGTGATGCAGGTGCAGGGAGCGACCCCCCGCTCGACCGGGCGGTTTACGCTGGTGGCCCCCGTCGAGACCGACCCGACCGCCACGCAGATGCGGTTCGGACTGATGGATGAGTCGGGCAAGCTCAACATCAACATCATCCCGACACTCGACATCGAGGAACTCCAGCAGCGGGAGATGCTGATGTATCTCCCCGGGATGACCGAGAACGTCGCCGACGCGATCCTCGACTTCATCGACGCCGATGACGAGATGCGGGAATTCGGGGCGGAGTCGGCGGTCTATCAGACGAAGCCAGTCCCCTACGACGCCAAGAACGGCCCGCTCGATTCGCTCGACGAGCTGCTCCTCGTCGAAGGGGTGATCCCCGCGATGCTCTACGGCGAGGACGCCAACCACAACGGGCTGCTCGACGCCAACGAGAACGATGCCGACGCTTCGCTCCCGTTCGACAATGCCGACGGACTGCTCGATCCGGGGTGGCAGGCCTTCCTGACCTGCTACAGCCGCGAGCGGAACACCCGCGCGGACGGCTCCGCCCGGATCGACATCAACCAGACGCTGCTGACGGAGCTGTACGACGAGTTGGAAGCGGAGCTGGGCGAGGACGTGGCGACCTTCGTGGTCGCGTTCCGGCTCAACGGGGCGACGAACGTCCCGCAGCTGGAGGGAGTGAGCAGCGGGGTCGCCTCGAGCGGCTCGCAGCAGGCGGACAGCGCCATCCAGGGGATCGCCCAGGGGATCGCCAAGCAGGTCCTCCGGGGGAGCGAAGGGACCGTGACCCGCGGCGGAATGGATCTCTCGAGCGGGGGCTCCTACAAGTTCGCCTCGCTGTATGAGCTCGTCGGAGCGGAGGTCGAGGCGACGGTCGACGGGGCCAAGGCGACACTCCAGAGCCCCTGGCCGGCCGATCCGTCGGGGCTCGCCACGACGCTCCCGCCGCTGTTCGACACGCTGGCAATTTCGACCGCCGAGACGATCGAGGGGCGGATCAACATCAACCAGGCCCGCCGCGAGGTGCTGTACGGCATTCCGAACATGCCCCCCGAAGTCGCGGACGCGATCGCGAACTCGCAGCAGGTCGGAGGCAACGGCGAGGTGATGGCGGACCAGGTCGCCGTCCGCGGTACGACGGGGTGGCTCCTGATCAACGGCATCGTCACCGACAGTGCCGACGGGACGCTGACCGCGATCTCCCAGATGCGGCTGCTCGACACCTACATCACCGCCCGCGGCGACGTGTACCGGGTCCAGGCGCTCGGGCACTTTGACCAGGGAGGCCCCGTGGCCCGGGTCGAGGCGATTCTCGATGCCACGAAGCTCCCGGCGACGGTGAAGCTCCACCGCGACCTCTCGCTGCTCGGCGCGGGCTACCGCGTCCAGAGCATCCCGCTGCCGACCACAAGCCCGTTTGCCAAGCAGTGAGGCAAACGGTCGCGGGGTGTTTTCGGGCTCGTACTGAGGGGGTCGCTCGTTCGGCCCGCGCGACCGTGACAATCGGGCGAGTCAAAACGACTCACTCGTGAAAACCAACTGTCCCGGCTTGACGGAAGCGGGTCGGGAGTCTTCCGGTTGGAGCGGTGGAGAACGCCACGTTGACTTCTCTCAACACGGGGACCTCCCCGAAGGCGCTCCGCATTAAGGTCATGCCGAAATTCAAGTTGCGGCGTGCGGAGTTCCCCCCGAGTTTCCAGGCATTTCTTGACCCCCCCCTCACTGCTTGTAGAATCTCAATGCAACGCTGATCGCTTCGACAGGCTGCCTTGCGAACGGCTGTCCACTTGTCGAAGCCCTTGAGCGTTGCGAACACCAGCAGGAGCGCAACGGGTGAGTTTTCCGGTCCTGAACCGGCCGCTCACCCGGGGCCAGTGCGCCATCCCGAGCGTCCGCTTTGCGGCGTGAGGGATGAGGGGGAATGGGAACGCAACGCCGCTGAGAGTGAGAGGTCGACCCCGTGTCGGAAGAGTTCACGAACGATATTCGTGAAACCGTGCGCGACCGGACCGACATCGTCCAGCTCATCGGCGAATCGGTGGCCCTGACGGCGGTCCACGGCGGGCGGGAGTTCAAGGCACTCTGCCCGTTCCATGACGATCACAACCCGAGCATGGTTGTCTACCCGCAGCGGAGGAGCTTCCGCTGCTGGGTCTGCAACACCGGCGGGGACGTGTTCGACTTCATCATGGAGCGGGAGAAAGTCGGGTTTCGCGAAGCGCTCGAGATCCTTGCGCGACGCGCGAATATTGCATTGCCGGAACGATCGGCGGGACCGCGTCCATCGCCCGGACTCGACAAACCGGCCCTGTTCGAGGTCCTGCTCTGGGCGCAGGAGCTTTTCCACCAAACATTTTTGAAAGACCCCTCCGCCTCCAAGGCGCGAGACTATGTTCGATCACGCCGCCTGACGGACGAAACAGTCCGGCAGTGGCGGATCGGTTACCACCCGAACAGCTGGGACTGGCTGCAGCTGCAGGCCCGCGGGAAGTTCCCGCCGGCTCTGCTGCTTGCCGCCCGCCTCATCGGAGAACGTGAGAACGGCCAGGGACACTACGACAACTTCGTCGACCGGGTCCTGTTCCCCATCCAGAACGAGCGGGGACAGGCGATCGCCTTCGGCGGACGGGTCTACGACGGGGGCGTCGACCGGGACCGCGGCAAGTACTGGAACAGCCCGGAGAGCGACCTCTTCCCGAAGCGGAAGACCCTCTACGGATTCCATCACGCCCGCGACCCGATCCAGAAATCGAAAACCGCCCTCGTGGTGGAAGGCTACACCGACTGCATCGCGTGCCATCAGCACGGGGTGACGAACGTGGTCGCCACCCTGGGGACGGCGCTGACGGACCAGCACTGCACGATCCTCAAACGGTTCGCCCAGAAGGTCGTCCTCCTGTACGACGGAGACGAAGCCGGACAGGCGAACTCGGAACGGGTCATCGGTCAGCTCCTGGCGGAAGACATCGACCTGCGGGTCCTGTCGCTCCCCGGCGAGTGCGATCCGGACGAGTTCCTGGCGGAAGAAGGCCCGGAAGCGCTCCGGGAACGGATCGAGACCGCCCCCGAGGCGTGGGAGTTCAAGCTCCGCGTCGTCGAGCGGCGGTACAGCAACAAGACCGTGGATGGCCGTCAGCGGATCCTGGACGAGATGCTCACGCTTCTCGCCGCAGCGCCGAAGATGTCCCGCCACGTCCGGGAAGCCCTGCTGCTGTCGTCGCTCGCCCACCGGCTGAATCTGCCGGAGGAGATCGCTCGACAGCGCTATAATGAGATCAAAGGAAACAAAACTCCCGCAGCGGCCGCTTCGGCCCCGCGTGAGCCACGGCAGGTCGCCACCGCCATTCAGCGCCTCTACGACGGAAAAGTGTCGCTGGAGGATCGACGGGAATGCGACTTGCTTGAAGTCCTGATGGTGAGTCCGGAACTGGTCACGTTCGTGACCGGAACCCTCTCTCCTGAGGAAATCCAGCACCCTGCCCTGCAGGACCTGCTCGATCGCCTTGTCAGACTTTCAACCGAACACCAGGTCGTCACCCCGGAGACGTTTCTCGCGTCGATCGAGGAGAAGGATCTGAGAGTCCTCGTCGTGTGGCTGGCCGAGCAGGCCCACGCCCACGAGCAGGCACGGAAGCTCCGCGAAAGCGGGGCGGACATTACCGACGGCTGTCCCTGGTTCCTCCGCAACGCCCTCAACGAATTCGTTTGGCGTCGGGAACGGCAGTCGCACAAAGACCGGACGGCACTGATGGGTCTGGGCGGTTCGACGCCGACCCAGCCGTCGTCCCCGACTGGCGATGGAACGCCGACGCCCGACGAACTTCTTCGTCAGGCGCAACAGTTTCACCAGAGACGTGCCACCAAGAAAACTGGCGTGTAGCTGTATCTCACCAGGAGCACTCCCGAACCGCGAACGCAATTCACCACGACCCGCCGGCCTCCCTGTTGACGCCCGTTGATCGTGCCTCCGTGAGCCTCCCGCCCGGACTCCTCCGTCCCGGCCCCCGCTCGCCGACCCGGCACCAACGCCATCCGCCGCAACTGAAGGAAGCTCGCTCGCTCGCGACCTGATTGCTTTCCGCCGGGATTCCCGAGACAACTCACGGTCGGTTTGGTCAGCCGGAGGAACATTTCACCATGCATCTCTTTGATGATGGTTTGCGTCAACTGCTCGAACTCGGAAAGCGCCAGGGCTTTCTCACCTTCACGCAGATCAACAGCTACATCCCGGACGAGGCGGTCACTCCGGAAAAGCTCGACGAGCTCCTGATGCTCCTCGAGGAGATGGGCCTTCACGTTCAGGACGACCTCAAGGAACGCCGCACCGAGCCCGCCCCGCCGAAGAAGACTGCCAAAGGCAAAGTCGTCGTCCCCAAGGTCAAGACCTCGGACGAAGGCCGCCGGATCGAAGACCCGGTCCGGATGTACCTCACCCAGATGGGTGAGATTCCCCTGCTGACCCGCCACGAGGAGATCTCGCTCGCCAAGACGATCGAAGTCACCCGCAAGCGGTTCCGCCGGCAGCTGCTCGAGAGCGATTTCGCCGCCCGCCAGACGATCGACGTCCTGTCGAAGGTGAACGCCGGCGAACTGCCGTTCGACCGGACGATCAAGGTGTCGCTGACCGAGGGGATGGAGAAAGACCAGATCCTCGGCCGGATGCCGCACAACCTCAAGACGCTGCAGCACCTCCTGTCGCTGAACGAGCAGGACTTCGCCAAGCTGCAGGACGAGGCGACCCCGGCCGCCGAGCGGAAGCAGCTCGAAGAGCGGCTCGCCCAGCGCCGCCGCAAGATGGCGACGCTCGTTGAAGAGATGAGCATCCGCACCCAGCGGCTGCAGCCGATGATCAAGCGGCTGGAGCAGATCAGCGAGCGGATGCAGGAGCTCAAGTACCAGCTCGACCAGCTCAAGAAGTACAAGACCTCGAAGGACGACCGCTCGAACCTGCAGCGGGAACTCGGCGATCTGATGCTCCAGACGCTCGAGACCCCGACGTCGCTCCAGAAGCGAGTCGACGAGCTGGCTGAACGGTACTTCGTGTACGACAAGGCGATGCGGGACCTCTCTGGAGGAAACCTGCGGCTCGTCGTGTCGATCGCCAAGAAGTACCGCAACCGCGGCCTGTCGTTCCTGGACCTGATCCAGGAAGGGAACACCGGCCTGATGCGGGCGGTCGACAAGTACGAGTACCGCCGCGGCTACAAGTTCTCGACCTACGCGACGTGGTGGATCCGTCAGGCGATCACCCGGGCCATTGCCGACCAGGCCCGCACGATCCGCATTCCGGTCCACATGATCGAGACGATGTCGAAGCTCCGCCGCGTGAGCCGGAGCCTGGTGCAGGAACTCGGCCGGGAGCCGACCGTGGATGAACTGGCCGAAGCGGCCGGGATCCCGATCGACGAAGCCCGCCGCGTGCTCAAGATTTCGAAGCATCCGGTGAGCCTCGACCGTCCGGTCGGGGAAGGGGACGACAGCTACTTCGGCGACTTCATCCCGGACGAGAGCACCGACAGCCCGGTGACGACTGCCGCCCAGGAGATGCTGAAGGACAAGATCGACGTCGTCCTCAAGACGCTGACCTACCGCGAGCGGGAGATCATCAAGCTCCGTTACGGCCTCGGCGACGGGTACACCTACACCCTCGAAGAAGTCGGCCGGATCTTCAAGGTGACGCGGGAACGCGTCCGCCAGATCGAAGCCAAGGCGGTGCGGAAGCTGCAGCATCCGGTCCGGAGCAAGCAGCTCAAGGGGTTCCTCGACCGGATCGCTTCGGCGACCGGGACGTGAATACACTGATCTGCGACTAGAATCCGATGCCTCCGCGATCTCCGGATCGCGGAGGCATTTTCTATTGGCACGACTGTCTCGCTGGAGTTCCCGCCGTGGACTGGCTCACCTGGTACAACGCCCTCCAGAAGCCGTCGTGGACTCCCGCGCCCGCGACGATCGGTCTCATCTGGCGGATTCTGTATCCGATCATCGCCGTCAGCTTCGGCTACGTCTTCGTGCAGGCCGCGCGGCGGAAGATTCCTGGCCGGGTGGCGATCCCGTTCGCGATCAATCTGGCGGCCAACCTCGCCTTCACGCCGATCCAGTTCGGGCTGCGGAACCTGCCGCTCGCAGCGGCGGACATTCTTGTCGTGTGGGGGACGATCGTGTGGATGATTGCGGCGGCGTGGAAGCCGGCCCGGTGGGTGGCGGTGGCGCAAGGGCCGTATCTGGTGTGGGTGTCGATCGCGACGGTGCTGCAGCTGTCGATTACGGCGCGGAACTGGTGACGGGCGTTTGCAGTACTTGAGCCGGGTCCAGGGGCGGAGCTCCTGGCCGCCGGAGGCGCTTCCGCACAGGGAACCGTCCAATCCACAACGGACGCCGTACCCCAGGCAAAGAAGGCCCCGTTCACTGACGACGAACCCGCGACACAAACGTCTCGACAAGCTCGTCGTATCGCGCCCGGTTTTCGTAGGTGGGCTGAAACTGCTCTTGGAGGGTCTTGAGTTCGGCCAGGAGTCGTTCAGTCTCGCCCCGTTCCAGTTCTTCCACGGTGGCGTCAACGAGCTTCTTCGAGGCTGAGCCGTACCAGGCGTTTGCGTTGAGGTGCTCGAGGGCACCGACGCCGGTGGCGACGAGGTAGCTCGCGGAGATCGCCGCGAGGCCGGCGACGAGGCGGATCCAGCGGCGGGCCTGAAACTCGGAGGCGAACCACGCGAGCGGAAGGGCAACCGTCAGGCACGCGATCAGGGGAAGCATCGCCAGACTCCTGCGTCAGGGAGGGAGATTGACCGAAGACCGTGGGGGTGGATGTTGTACGTGTTCGCGGATGCGCTCCGCGAATCCGCAGCGAGTTCGGCTGTCTGTTTTCCCTGCTCGGTGGGGAGGTGGCCATCCGCCTGTCGCTGTCGGCCGCCGTCTCCTCCCGTTGTTGTCGGGCCACGGCGGCCGATATTATCCACGGTCATTGATGCGAACGGGTTTCCCGGTTCCTCGCTGCGTGCTCGAGGTGGGCGATGTGGAACGTGTTCGGTCCGAGGTCGTCGCGGCTGTGCGACCAAAGGTCGCGGCGGGATCTCCTGCAGGTCGGCGTGCTGGCGGGGGTGGGGCTCGGGCTGTCGGATCTCCTGCGGCAGCGGGCGGGCGCGGCCGAGGAGACGCCGGTCCGGTCGGTGATTCACATTTTCCTCGGGGGCGGGCCATCCCACTTCGAGACGTTCGATCCCAAGCCGGAGGCTCCGGCGGACATCCGGGGCCCCTATTCGCCGATCGCGACGAGTCATCCGGGCCTCTCCATCTGCGAGACGCTCCCCCGGCTGGCGCGGGTGGCGCATCTCTACTCCGTCGTCCGCTCCTGCTGCCATGACAACCCGGGGCATGGGGGCGGGCACCGGTACTGTACGACCGGCTACAAGAGCGCCTCCCCCGAGTTCGAGCTGCCGCACGACTATCCCGGAATGGGGTGCATCGTCTCCCGCGTCCGGGGGGCGATGCAGGGGGGAATGCCGAACCTGATCCAGATGGGGACAGACAACGACTGCCTCCCCGCGTTCCTGGGGCCAGCCTCGGGGCCGTTCAACGTCTACTCGACCGGGAAACCGGTGGGGCTCGAGATCCATCCGGCGATCAAGCTGTCGCGGCTCGACGACCGGCGGGCGCTCAAGCGGTCGTTCGACCACATGCGGCGGGTGGGGGAGACGCGGCTCGTGATGGACGGCATGGACGAACTGGAGCAGCAGGCGTACGACATGCTGAGCAGCACCGGGGCGCACGACGCCTTCGACATCAGGAAGGAGCCCGCCGCGGTCCTCGAGGGGTACGGCGACCATCCGTTTTCGAAGATGGCGCTCCTGGCGCGGCGGTTCGTCCAGGCGGGGTCGGGCTTCGTCTCGATCCGGATGGGCTCGTGGGACCACCACGGAAACGCCGGGGGAACGGTGACGTCGGGAATGAAGGAGAACGCGCCGCCGTTGGACCGGGCGGTGGCGACGCTGCTTGAGGACCTCGCGGAGCGGGGGATGCTCAAGACGACCCTCGTCCTCCTGTGGGGAGAGTTCGGTCGGACGCCGCGGATCAATAGTTCCCAGGGGCGGGACCACTGGCCCCAGGCGATGTCGGTCCTCCTGGCGGGGGGCGGCCTCAAAGGGGGCCGGGTGATCGGGGCGACGAACCGCAAGGGGGAGTTTCCGATCGACCGCGCGGTCTCGCCGGCGGACGTCCTGGCGACGGTCTATCGCCAGATCGGGATCGACCCCGAGCGGCAGTTCCTCAACGGCGCCGGGCGGCCGATCTCGATCCTCTCGCACGGCAAGGCGATCGCCGAGCTTGTCTGAACAGGCTCAGTCGATCTCGGGCAGGGATGACTCTTCGTCTTGCCGGATGAACGGAGCGTCATCTAACCAGACGAAATCGTCCTCCCGAAAGCGAACCGGAGCGGTCAAGTCGCTCGCTCCAAACTCGCGATAGCCAAGACCAAGAATCGTCTCGTTGATTCCGGGGACGCTCCGCGGACCGGAAAAACTCACGCGAAGCTCGTCCCCTCGGATGGACCACACGCCAGCATTCAAGAACTCGAGAGAGGGGCTTGTGCCAGCCACCGTGAGCGAGACCCTGGAGATCGTGAACTGTCGATCCGCGGCGAAGTGCACGAGCCTCACAGGATCCCGTGGACTGATCCAAGCTCCCACGAGTCGTCGTTCCAACCGGCCTAACGGTCGGTGCTGCCACACGAATGGCGCTGCAATAACAGCGAGCAGGACAGCCAGGATCCACAGGAGCGGACGTAACTGCAGTCGGCGACGGCTCGATTCCGCCATTTGGACATCCTCGGCTCCCGTATTCGTGAGAGGGATGCCTCAGACGTGCAGGTGCAGCTTCTGCTGGCCGTGGACCTTCCCTTGCCAGTACCAGTGGCCGAGGAATCGGAGCTTGCCTGGTTCGCCGGGAAGCTCGATGAAGAGGAACGGGTCGCACGGAATGACCGTGAGCGGGATGATGAGCGCCGGCATCACGCTCGCGATTGAGACTCCCGTGAGGGCAGCCTGGGCCACGATCGCCGGGACCGCCAGCCGCTGCACTCCGGCCTGCACGTAGGCGGCCGTGGCGAGGGTGCTGTCCCGCATCCGCCCGAGTTCGGTCGTGTGTTCGGGGATGACCGTCCAGGTCCGGCCGTAGCGGCAGTACTCCCGCTCCGCTTCGGCCCGGGCCTTGGCCCGCCGCTTCGTGTCCCGTTCCGCACGCCGGCCGTATTCGGCGACGCCGTGGCCGACCGCTTTCACCATGAGCCACCCCGCCTGCGCGAGGTGCCAGGCGCGGGAGGGAACCTTCGCCGCCGCCAATCCGATCCGGTAGATCCAGCCCCACCGCAGGGCATGCCGCTGCGCCGCAGCAATCCGGCGGCGATGTTCGGTCCGGACCTGCGCGGCGGTGAGCGGGATCGGCAGGCCGTCCGGCGTCGTCTCGTCGCCAAACAGCGGGACGCCGTACCAGATCGTCCCGTCGGGATGGATCATGTGAGCCTTGGCCAGCGTCCCCTGGATTTCTTCGGGCGGGTTGTCCGGGATCTGGCTCGGGTTCCTGGCCAGCGTCATCACGAGGTCGCTCTGGCCATTGATCCAGAGAGACTTTTCGATGAGGTGCACCACCCGGTACTCCTCGACCCACTCGGGATAGCGGGCGAGCGTCCGGTTCACGAACTCCTGGTCCCGGATCTGCGCCCGGGTCCCCTTCGTCGAGAGGATGACCGCCAGCCGACTGACGCAATCGTCCTTCAGAATCTGCAGCTCATCCCGCATCAGCGCCTGGATGCCGAACGGTGAGGCATCCTCGAACACCGCATCGGACGGCGCTTCGCCGCACATCGGCCCCGGTCGCTCGGGGCCTTTCCGCTCCAGTTCCTGCAGCAATTCGTCCTGAACCTGGGATTCCGCTTCCACTTGCAGCATCGCGACACTCCCTCGGGCGCCCGGACGACGCCGCAAAGAACGGGGATCCACGGGCCTCTCGTCCGCATCTAGGGGGCGGGGCCGGCGATGAAGAAATACTCCGCTGATATACGTGGACTACGCAGCGGCGGATCTTGGCGTTGGGGAAAAATTGTCGGGGCGCGGAATTCCCCGCCTGCCACGTCCGTGGTGGATTGGACGCGTCCTCGACGGAAGCGCCTCCGGCGGCCAGGGCCTTCGCCCTGGCCCCGGATTACTGCAGCTGCAGGATCTGGTCGTCGTTGAAGTCCTTGCCGGCGTCGTCGACCGTGTTGGCCCCCCAACTGACAAGATGCGCCCGGTTCTTCTCAGAGGCCTTGTACTCGTACGGCTTATCCGTATGCGCATCGAGGGGAACCGATGTCAGCAGTCCACTGTTCACGAGGTCCGTGAGTGCAGACGGATACTCTCCGTGCTTGTCCCGGTAGATCGCGAGCGCGAGACCGATCTCGACCATGTCCCGCCGGACGCGGGCCCGGTCATCCGTCAGCCGCCGCTGGCGATAGAGCGGCCGGAGCGACATCGCCATCGACTCGCCGATGAACCGGCTCCCCTTCTTCGCATCCTTGTCGAGCGTCTCCCCGAGGGTCTTCGTCACGTCGTCGGCGCTCTTCTCCCAGGCGGCGAAGTCGGCGTCGAGGGCTTCGAACTGCTCGGTCTGCGACTTGCGGTCGCGGGTCGCGAGGGCCTTCACGACCCGGTCCTGGATCCGGTCCGCCTCCGCGAAGACGGCGTCCCAGTCAATCGCGGCGAGCCGCTTCCCTTCGAGCTTCTTGAACTCCTCGTCATCGAGGGGCTCGAAGAAGCTCCGGACGGAGTTCTGGTCCGACTTCACGAATTCGAGTTCCTGCCGGAGAATCGCCCGTTCGCCGACATCGGCGGCGACCTCCGCGGTCGGGAGGGGGGGGATCTCAGCGAGCCGCTTCTGATACTCCGCGGCGGCCTTGCCGGCGAGCTTGCCGGTCTCGAGCAGGGCGACTTCGCCCCGGCAGGCGATCGCATCGATCAGGTGGGCCTTGGCGATCGAGACATCGAACGGAGAGCCGTTGGCGAGGAGCCGCGCGAGCTTGTGGCAGGCGACGAGGTCATCCATCGCCCCCGCCATGTCGCCGCTGGCGGACCTCAGCATGGCCCGGGCGGTGAGGACGCGGGAGATGAAGGGAATCCGCCGCTCGATGGCGAGCGACGCCGAGAGGAGCCGCGGGGGTTCGTCGATGGTGATGAGGGGGACGTAGTACCGCGGCTTGTTGGAGGCCGCGATGATCAGCTCCAGAGCCTTGGCGTTGAAGTCGAGGAAGGCCGCGGCGGTGGGATAGTCGGCCTGGGTCCAGGGCTTCTCGGAGGCGGGGAGGAACTTCTCCTGGAGGCGGAGGGACTCGATGCGGAGCTGCTCTTCCGGAATCGTGCCGAGTTTCTCGACGTATTCGTCGGCGAAGATGAAGCGGGGGCCGGTCTTCGAGACCTTGGTGATCCCCATCATGTCGAGGGTGTCGGTACCGAGGTCTTCATCGAAAGCCCCTTCGCCGAAAGCCTGGACGAGGAGGACGCCGGCATTGTCTTCGGGCTTCAGATCCTTCGCGAGCCGTTCATTGAGGGTCCGGAGCGTCCCCTGGGCCGCTTTGGGCATCTCGGGTTTCTTGAGGACGAGCCCCTCAGGGAGGCCAGCGGGCTCCGCGGCGATGGCAGCGGCGGAAAAACCCATCCACTGAATTCCGACCGCGAGGGAGGCGGCGACGGAGAGGAGGAGGCGAGACATGGAGGGCATTTCCCGGTTGGTGGAGGTGTCTGCAGGTCGCCGTCCCCCCGGTGATGGGGTGAAGCGGGGGGCGTGATGGGGGATTCGAGCGGCGAGTCTCATTGTGGAGTGTGGCGCGGCGGAAAGGAATTCTCGCGGCCGGGTGCGGGGCGGAGTCTGGTGGCAGGCCAGCCCGCCGGTGGCGCTTTCGATGTGGAACCGCTCAAGCCGTACCGGAGGTGACAGGAGAAGGGTGGGCCGAATGAGGGGAAACAGAGTTCTTCCTCAGTCGGACAGTGCCATGGCCAGAACACTCACGAAACGGCAGCAGGCGTTCCTCGATGCGTACCGGGAACTCGGCTTTGTTCAAGGCGCGGCCCTGAAAGCGGGCGTTTCGCGGGAACTGCATTACAACGCGATGCGGGTCTCGAAACCTTACAGAGAGGCGTTTCGGGAGATCGAACAGACCTTCGCTCTGAAGCTCGAAGAGGAGGCCCGCCGGCTGGCGGTCCTCGGCGAGGTCGTGCCGGTTTACTACGGACGGAAGATCGTCGGGTTCCGGAACCGGCCTTCCGACCGGCTGCTGATCTTTCTGCTGAAGGCGAACAACCCTGAGAAGTTCGTCGAGCCGCTCCGCCGCCGGAGGACGCGAAAACCTGACAGTCGAGCGATTTCCCGGAAGAGCAGCGCATCGGCCTCGTTCTCATGGAAGCGGATGAGCCGGGCTCTCCGAATCCAGAGTCTCTCAGGGGTTCCCGGACGACGGAGGACGCGCCGGAGAACCCCCGAATCGGCCGTCGCTCCTGTGAACGGTTCCGTTCCGATGGTCGCTCTGCAGGCGGACCTGCCGATCAGCGAACCGGCTCCGGTCGAGGTTCGGAAACCTGACAGTGGAGAGTTTGTTCCAGGGGAGACCGAAGTGGGCGCACAGGGACATTTGGTCGGTTCCACGCGGGAGCGCCTCCGGCGAGGGCAGGGGCTGGCCCCTGCACCCCAACAGGGCCACGCGCAATCCTGCCTCCCCAACACCGACCATTGGCGTCGCAGCCCACTTAGCGCAACCCATCGTGCGACGCCGCGCGGGGTGGAGGGGGCAACCCCTCCCGGGTCCAGGGCAGAGCCCTGGTTATTTGGCGGCGGCTTGTTGGGCGGCTGGGGGGGCGGGGGGCTCGAACTTCACGAGTTCCTGGGCGTTCTTGCCGTTCCAGACGCGGACGACCCCGTCCTCGCCTGCCGCCACGACGATGTTCTCGTCGGGCGTCGCGGACACGGTGTAGACGTACTCCGTCGCTCCGCCGAACGTCCGGGTCTGGCCGCCGTTCAGGGCGTTGTGGAACCGGACCGTCTTGTCCCCGCCGCCGCTGACGACGATGTCGGAGACCCCGACGAAGCCGATCGCGGTCACCTGCTTGGCGTAGTTGTTGATCGTCCGGGCCTGCTCGCCGGTCTCGACGTTCCAGATCTTGATCGCGTTGTCCGCGCCGCCGCTCGCGAGGAGGCTGCCGTCCGCCTTGAAGGCGACGCCCAGCACGTGGCTCGTGTGCCCTTCGTACGACCGGACGATCTGCCCGCTCGCCACGTTAAAGACCTTCACGAATTTGTCCGCCGCGCCGCTGACGAGGAACTGGCCGTCGTAGGAGAACTCGAGGTCGTAGACGGTGTCGCTGTGGGCGTCCGCGATCGTCTTTGCCACCTGCCGCGCGGGGACATTCCAGAGCATCAGCTCGCCCGAGCGGGACGGGTCTCCGCCGCCGGTCGCGAGGAGCTGGCCGTCCGGACTGAAGGCGAGCGACAGGACCCGGTCGACGAAGGGGGACATCGTCACGTCGAGCGTGTTGTCCGGCTTCGCGCCGAGGACCGCCGCGAGGTTCCAGGCGGGCTGAACGCTCCACAGGATCGCCTTCTGATCGGCGCTGCCGCTCAGAAGCGAGCCGTTCGCCGTGAAGGCGAGCGAGGCGACCGGTCCGCCGTGGCCGGTGAGGGTCTCCATCGGCTGGCCGCCGGCGCTCCAGAGCTGGATCAGGCCGTCGTCCCCGCCGGTGGCGATCTTCTTGCCATCCGGTGCGAAGGCGAGGGAGCGGACCGGTTTGATTGCGGCCGCGGCGGCCTGCTTGGCCGCGTTGGCGGCTTCTTCTTTCTGCTTGGCGGCCGCCTGGAGCTGTTCGAGCTTCTGCTTGAGTTCGACGACCCGCTTCTTGGCATTCTCGAGCGACTGCTGGGCGAGCTGGATCGCCCGGTCGGCCGATTTGACTTGGCCGTCTGCGGCGTCGCGGGCGTCGGTCAGCTTCTTGAGGGCCGCTTCGGCGTCCTCCTTGGCCTTCTTGAGGGCCGCGTCGTCCGGTTTGCCGGCGAGGGCGTCGACCGCCGCTTTGACCTTGGGCTGCTCTTCGTCGACCTTCTTCTGGGCCTCGGCGAGCGCCTTCTCCATGTTGGTCTTGTTCTCCATCGCCTTCTTAAGGGACTCCTCGCGGGCGGTGACTTCCTTCTCGGATTCCTTCACACCGGTGTCGGCGAGGGTCGCCTGCGACTTGGCGACGGTCAGGGCGTCGCCCGCCTTCACGGCGAGGCGATCCATGACCGGGTTTCCCTTCACCTCGGCGATCTGCTGGCCGTTCCGGTTCGTGAGCCGGATATTTCCGTTCTCGGCGGCGATGGCGAGAAGCTGGCCGTCGGGCGAGACCCCGGCGCCGGTGACCCGGCTCCCCATGTTCTGACCGAGGGGCTGGCTGCCGTTGTCGAGGTTCCAGATCCGGTAGGGACCGTTCTGGTAGCCGGCGAGGAGTTCATTCGTCGTCGGCATGTGGAGCAGGGCGGTGACGTTGCCGTCGCCGGTCTTGAGCTCCTTGGTCGGGGGGGCGAATTCCTTGGCGTCGGCCGCGGGAATCGCGAAGGCCCGGATGGCGTCCGCCTGGCCGACGAGGAGCTGGGTGCCATCCTTCGAGTAGAGGATGGCGGTGGCGGGCGCAGCGAGCTTCAGGTTGAGGACCGCCTGTCCGTTCTCGGTGGTCCAGGTCCGGAGGGCGCCGTCCTCGGAGATGGTGGCGACCGTCTTGGCGTCCGGGCTGAAGGCGACGCCGGTGATCGGCTTTTCGTGGCCAGTCAGCGTCGCTCCGGGCTGGCCGTTGGTGAGGTTCAGCAGCCGGACGGTGTTGTTGTTCAGGACGATCGCGCCCCAGGCGCCGTCAGCGCTCGGGACGGTCTGGACGATGGGGGCTTCGGCACCGAACTGGGCGAGCTGGACGTTGACGCCCCGCTGCCAGAGTTTGACTTCGCGGTAGCCGCCGGAGGCCAAAAGATTGCCGTCCGGGCTGAATGCGAGGGAGTGGACGAAGTCGCGGTGGGCGGTGCCGAGGCCGTACATCGGCTTGCCGTCCTTCTCGATCGTCATCAGGGCGGGGTCGGTGAGCTGGCCGACTTCGCTCTTGGTCGTGAGGTCGTACATCACGATCCGGTTGGCCCGGCCGGCGGCGACGAACCGTCCGTCCGGCGAGAGGGCGACGCTGAAGACCGAGCGAACCGAGGCCGGGACCTGCTGCCAGTTGACGATCGACGACGGCGGCGGGGCGTTGCCGACCTGGGCCCCTTCTTCGATCCACTTCCGGAGGATGCCGAGCTGCTGCGAGGTGAGGGGCTTGGCCTCGGCCTTGTTGGGCATCGGCGGCATGACCGGGTCTTCCGACCGGGCGGCGAGCTTGTAGAGGAGGCTTTCATCCGGCTTGCCGGCGACGACGGCGGCACCGCTCGCTCCCCCCTTGAGGATGGCGGCGGGGCTTTCGAGGACGAGGTCACTCTCGTTGGTCTGGACGTTGTGGCAGGCGAGGCAGTTCGCCTCGAGGAATGGGAAGACGTCCTTGTAGAACTCGACCGGGCGGCCGAGCTGGGGGTCGACCGGCTGGATCGCCTTCGAGGCGTCCTGGGCGAGGGCGGGGGCCCACGACGAGAGGAAGGTCAGGACCAGGGCGCAAAGAGTTTGGCGGCGAAACGTCATGTTCGGGCGGGTGCCAAAGGGGGGGACGGAAGGGGCGGCGCTGCGAACGGGGGGAGTGTGGCGCGAGGAGAGTGGGATCGTCCGCACGCCGGCTGGAGTCCGCCTGTCGAGGTTGTCACCAACCACGGCAAGAGACATCAACATTCTCGGATGCGAGTCCGCGGTTGTCCAGCGGGGAGGAGGACGAGTTTGGCCAACCGGAAAAGGAGCGCGACGTGTACGAGAGGCTGCTGGCCGAGTCCCCGCATTCCATCGAATGCCGCGACGAAGAGACCACGACAGTGGAACGCAAAACCGCCGGGCATCTCAATGCACCGCCGGGATTCCCTCGCATCCTTTCATTTCAGACCGAGGTGTCGCGGGAGGGTTCTGGGCCAGGATGCGATCACGTTCTTCGAAGCTTGCGATGCTGTACCCGACGATTTCCAAGTCCTCCAGGGAGTAGGCGAAGACATTTGTGTCCTCTCGTTCGACAAGGAGCCGCCCCTTGGCGCGCACAAATCGTCGCTCGCCATCGGAAGGCTTTTCGACTCCCTTCAGTACCCACTGCCTCCGGCATTTCACGTACCGGCACCACGTCTCCCCCTCCACCATGATGGAAGTGATCTCGGGGAGCCGGGCTTCGTATCCCTCGATCTCCACGATCCGGCCGGCGTGACCGGCGAGATCCTGTTCGTAGAGGATCACCCCATGGAACGTCCGGTCGGCCGGCATCCGGGCCGGCATCACCTCGAGAGGAGGCAACTCCTCAGCGACCTCGGGTGTCGCTTCGATGGCTGCCGCCGGTGCCTTGGGGCGACGCCAGCCCGTTCTCCCCAGATAGCACAAGAACAGTACGGAGAGAGCGACGACCGACCATCGCAATGCCCGTCGGATCCAGGGATGAGGTGGGAGGCTCATGGTTGTCGCCGGAAAGAACGTGTCGGTTCCGCAGGCGACTTACGTCCAAGACCGCTACGGCGTGAACGAAATTCCGGGACTACGTGCGCCGGAGTAGGGGGCTGTCCCAACAAAGCGGATGGGATGCCCCGGAGAAAGCTCGCCGGATTCACGACGCTTTCCACAGCCGATGGGCTGATACCCCCCGATGGCAGATACCGGGGGCAGCGGCAGTGCCTAGGCAACCATCGGCAGCGGCAGGATGTCCTGATTCACGATCGGCTCCGCAAAGTGCGAGCGGTACCACTCGACCGTCCGCTGCAGCGCCTCAGTGAAATCCGTGCCGGCACGCCAACCGAGAACCTTCTCGGCCTTGCTCGTCGAAAGCACGTTCTGCGTCGCTTCCGGAATCGACTCCCCAAGCACATCCGGCTCCAGCTTCGAACCGGCGACCGCCAAGATCTGCTGGACCACCTCGCGGGCGGTCAGCCGGGTCTGCGCCGAGAAGTTGAATACTTCTCCCGCCAGCTCTTCCCGCAAGGCCAGCTCTTCGGCCAGGTGCATATGAGCCGCCGCACAGTCCTCGACATACAGAAAATCGCGAGGACGGGAGCCGTTCGAGCGGATCACCGGTCGCTGCTTGCGAAGGATCGACCGGATCGTACCCGGAACGATCCGCTGCCAGTTCAGGTCACCGCCGCCGAACAGGTTGCCGCTGCGGGTCACCACGATCGGCATCCCGTAGGTCCGGGCGTACGACTGAGCGATCATGTCGCAGCACGCCTTGCTGACGTCGAACGGGCTGCGGGCGAGCAGGGGAGAGTCTTCGGTGCGGGGCTCTTCGAACTCCCCGCCGTAGACCTTCTCGGAGGAGGCAATCAGGATCTGGCCGACCATCGGGGTCCGGCGGCAGGCTTCGAGGAGTTTCCAGGTGCCGCCGACGTTCGCTTCGAAGGTGGCCCCGGGATTGTGGTGAGCGACGGAGTTGATCGACTGGGCGGCGAGGTGAATCACCGTCCGGACGTCGAACTCGCTGAGGGTCTTTTCGAGGAGCGGCTGATCGCAGAGGTCGCCGCGGACGACCGTGACCCGGTCGATCAGGCGGCGGCTGACGAATTCGCTTTGCGGGGTCCAGTGGCGGACGAGACAGATGAGGTTCGCCTTCGCCTGGAGGAGTCGCCGCACGAGCCAGCTTCCGAGGAAGCCGGTCCCCCCCGTCACCAGGACGGGACGGTCGCGCCAGAAGTCGACGTTGAGCTGGGAAGGGTCGAACATAGTCGGGCGAGTCTAGGCCGATGCCGAAAAACGCGCCAACCCGGATCTCCTCATCCGCGGGCGGCCCGGACGAAGACCGGCAGATCTCGCCAGCCGGGCCCGGGGCGGCGGGAATCCTTGGCTTTCTCGTCCGGAAGCGGCGCGCATCTCCGTTTAGCAGCGAGGTTTGAGGGAAGCCGTCCGCCCGGGTCCAGGGGCGGAGCTCCTGGCCGCCGGAGGCGCTTTCCATTGTGGAACCGTGGAAAACGGTCGGCGACCGCATTGGGGAGCCGGCGTCGCGGGCTCCCCCGCCTCTTATCGCGGGGAGCGCAGTGCAGGCGTGCTGGAGAGAGGAGTCCTCGACGCCAGTTCGCGATCGGGGATCCGTTGTGTTCAACGGTTCCACAACAGAAGCGCCTCCGGCGGGGCCAACAGCGTGCTGGACCCGGGTGGCCGTGGCATGTTGGGATTGAGCGGACGACGCCGCGCCGGCCGGGGCGGGGTTTGAGCGCAGGTTTATCGCGCACGGCGAACGGATCGTCTTTGCGCAACCCATCGCTCTCGCCCACCCCGGTCCAGCGGGACGCTGGTCCGGGTCTCTGACCGGGACTCGCTTTGCCCGCGTACGGCCGTCATGATGCAGGTTCGTCCCCGGGAGTCCCCTTGTGTCCGTCGTCAACTCGATCCTGCAGAGCGCGAAGCGGGTCGCCGTCGCGCCCGAATGGCGACGGCTCCGGTCGATCGTGTACCGATACCTGTTTCTGCTGCTCCTGTACGTCCTGTCGATCGGACCGATGTACTGGAAGTGGTACGAGGCGCTCTACGCCGAGGGGTCCTCCTTCATCATCGCCTTCTACTACCCCCTCTGGCTCCTGGCGGGGGCCATCCCCTGGCTGGGACACTTTCTCAACTGGTACGTCCGCCTCTGGATTCTCTAAGGCGGCGGCATTTTCCCGGCTTAGGGCATGCCCGATATCCCGATCGATCAGCTCGACGATCCCCGGCTCGAACCGTACCGCGACGTGAAGTTCCGCCGGACGGCCGAAGGGCGGGGAGCCTTCATCGCCGAAGGACACCGCGTCGTCGAACGGCTCCTGGAAAGCCGCTTCCCGGTCGAATCGATCCTGGCGACCGACCGTCGCCGGCACCTGCTCGACCGGATGGACCTCTCACGGGTCCCGGTCCTGCTGCTGCGGGAAGAGCTGGCGAGTGAGCTGGTGGGGTACAACTTTCACGGCGGGATCATGGCCTGCGGACTCCGCCAGCCGGAGCCGCCGCTCGACTCGCTGTTCCCCGAGCCGGAGTCGTCCGAACTGATCGTCGTCTGTCCCCGAACGACCGATCCGGACAACCTCGGCGGCATCATCCGGCTCTGCCGGGGGTTCGGGGCGCGGGGGCTGATTCTCGGGAGTGTCGGAGCCGATCCGTTCTCGCGGCGGGTGATCCGGGTTTCGATGGGGAACGCCCTCCATCTGCCGATCCTCCAGCCCGACGATCTGCGGGGGACGCTCGACCGCCTCAAGAGCGAACACGGGTTCGAACTGGCAGCGACGATCCTTGGCGAGGGGATCGTTCCGCTGTCGAGCATGCAAAGGCCCAAACGGCTGGCCCTGCTGCTGGGGAACGAGGCGGACGGGCTCGAGCCAGAGTGGATCGACCACTGCGACCACCGGGTCGAGATCCCGATGTCGCTCGGAACCGACTCCCTCAACGTGACGATCGCCGCCGGGATCTTTCTGTACCACTTCACGCAGGTCGCCGCGCCGGCGTGAGGTCTCTCTTACATGCAGCCTGTCCCCTGCAGCCTGCCGCCTCCTCCCGGCTACAGGCCTCCGAGCAGGCTGAAGATCACTCCCAGGACGCAGCCGGTCAGCAGCACCGCGGCAAGCAGGACGCCGGCGATCTTGAGCCAGGTCAGGGCACGATTCGTCTCGCTCTCCTGCCCCTCCGGAGAGCGCGCGGCTTTCGCCTCGCAGGCGTCACACAGCGCGGAGCCGATCACCATCCGCCGTCCGCACCGCGGACAGGCGTCGTATTCGATCTTCGGATCCGGAGATCCCATCTCGTCTGTTCCAGGTGTCGCGCGGGGAGGGTCAGGAGAGCGGCCCGAGTCCCGGGCTCCGCCAGACGGCGATTTCAACGGCCCGGGAATCGGAATGTCAACGACAGGGGGGCCACGCTCCGATGGAGGTCCGGAAAGGTTCGTTCAGGCGAGCGAAATCACTGCCGCGGGAGAGTACAATTCCGGATGGCAGGACTCCGTTTGCCTTATCCCCGCAAGCGCTTCCTTGCTCCGGACAGATCGATCGACGCGGAACTCCTGCCGACCGGTCCGGAGAGAAGTGCGGGCTCAGGAGGTCTCAGATGTCCGGTTCGGCTACCAAATCCGCCCCCGCTCCGAAGGCGGCACGCCCCAAGGTCCGCCAGACGAAGATGCTGATCGGCGGCAAGTGGGAAGATTCCGTCAGCGGCGAGACCTTTCCGACCTTTCACCCCGCCACAGAAGAGAAGATCGCCGATGTCGCCAAGGGGAACGCCCAGGACGTCGACCGGGCCGTGAAGGCCGCCCGCAAGGCCTTTGAAGAGGGCCCGTGGCCCAAGATGGACGCCCGCGACCGGGGGCGGCTTCTCAACAAGCTGGCCGACCTCGTCGAAGCGAATCTCGAAGAGCTGGCCGCGCTCGAGACCCTCGACAACGGCAAGCCGATCGCCGACTCCCGCGCGGCGGACCTGCCGCTCGTGATCGACTGCTTCCGGTACTACGCCGGCTGGGCCGACAAGGTTCATGGGCAGACCATTCCGGTCCGCGGCGAATACTTCTGCTACACGACCCGCGAGCCGGTCGGGGTCTGCGGCCAGATCATCCCCTGGAATTTTCCCCTGTTGATGGTGGCTTGGAAGTGGGGGCCGGCGCTCGCGACGGGCTGCACGATCGTCATGAAGCCGGCCGAGCAGACGCCACTCTCCTGCCTGCGGATGGCGGAGCTGGCGATCGAAGCGGGGTTCCCCCCCGGCGTCATCAATGTGGTGACCGGCTTCGGCGACACCGGCGCGGCGATCGTCAAGCACCCGGACGTCGACAAGATCGCGTTCACCGGTTCGACCGAGACCGCGCAGATCATCATGCGGGATGCCGCCCCGACCCTGAAGCGGCTGACGTTCGAGCTCGGCGGCAAGAGCCCCAACATCATCTTCGCCGACGCGGACCTCGATGCCGCGGTCGCCGGGGCGGAGTTCGGTCTGTTCTTCAACCAGGGGCAGTGCTGCTGTGCCGGCAGCCGGCTCTTCGTCGAAGAGAAGATCCACGAGAAGTTCGTCGCCAAAGTGGTCGAGCGGGCGAAGCAGCGGCAGCTCGGCGACCCATTCGACACCGCGACCACCCAGGGGCCGCAGGTCGACAAGGATCAGTTCAACAAGATCCTGGACTACATCGAGCGGGGGAAGAAGGCGGGAGCCAAGTGCGTCACCGGCGGCGGCCGCTCCGGCGACAAGGGGTACTACATCCAGCCGACGGTCTTCGACCACGTCACCGACGACATGGACATCGCGACGGACGAGATCTTCGGCCCGGTGATGAGCGTCCTGCCGTTCAAGGACATCGAAGAAGTCGTCGAGCGGGCGAACAAGACGCTCTATGGTCTCGCCGCCGCCGTCTGGACCCGGGATGTCGCCAAGGCGCACCGGATCGCGAAGTCGGTCCGGGCCGGGACGGTCTGGATCAACTGCTACGACGTCTTCGATGCCGGAGCCCCGTTCGGCGGGTTCAAGATGTCGGGGATGGGACGCGAGTTGGGTGAGTATGCCCTCGCGAACTACACCGAGGTGAAGACGGTGACGATGAATCTGAAGTGAAACAGAACGTCGTCTTGGTTTGGCCACTCTCGCGGAACTTCGCGAGAGTGGCGAACCAGGGCCTGGAACGGCTCACGTCTGTCTCCGAGCAGGCGGGCAGCAGGAGTGGTTGGGTGCCGGTCTTCACATGCCTGAGCGAGATCCGCGAGAGTTTTCACGTGACGCAGCACGTCTCAGAGGATGCTGAAGCGGCATTGCGATCGCACATTCTCCAGTTTCCATATGACGACGGTGACGGCCCCTCCGACGACGAACTCGAGTGGTTACTGCGCGTGGGCGACGGAAGGGAGCCGATTGAGCTCGTTCCGGTGAATGGGTGTCGTGGGACGTGGCTCTGGGCAAGCGGCTCATTCGATGGGCTCCGGGTCGTGACCTACATTGTTCGTACCGAACTCGGCTGATTCCGCCTCACGATTCGATGCCCCGTTCTCTCCGGAGTAGCTACGATCGGCGGTCTCTCCGATCCCGCTCCCCGGCCCCGTTCCTATGCCTCGTCCCATCGGCGTCAAACAGATCGATCATGTCACGTTCGTCGTGGCGGACCTCGAGCGGTCGCGGACCTTCTACGGGGACGTCCTCGGGATGCAGCCCGCCCCCCGGCCGCCGTTCAACTTCGTGGGGCTCTGGTTTCAGGCGGGGAACACGTACGTCCACCTGATTCTCGAGCACGACCAGTCGGGGCCGGCGGGGACGTCGATCCCCGAGAATGTCTCGATCAGCCGGACGCGGCACCTGGCGTTCGAGGTCGCGAGCGCCCGCGAAACGATCGACCTCTTGGGGGAACACGGGGTTCCGATCGTTTCCGGACCGAAGAACCGGCCCGACGGACCGATCCAGCTGTATGTCCTCGACCCCGACCGGAACCTGATCGAGCTGTTCTCGATGGAGAACACGATCTGACAACTCGCGGGGCTGTCCAGAACCGATTGAGCCATCGGGAGGAACAGCAAAGCCCAGCGATTCCTGAGGCCGCCCGGTTCTCGGGTTTGCCTCGCCGGGGGAGTCGAATTGCTCCGGTCGGAGGGCTTGCCTATTCTTCCCTGCCCGGAAATTCAGGGTTTTGGCAATCGGGCGTCCGCCCGCACAGGAGTTCATCGTGGCAGGTCAGCAGGAGCACGTCGTCATCATCGGTTCGGGGCCCGCCGGCTGGACCGCCGCCATCTACGCCGCCCGGGCGAACCTGAAGCCTCTCGTCTTCGAAGGGGCGATCTCGATGGAGAACCAGACCAAGGGGACGCTCCCCCTCGGTCAGCTGAACCTGACGACGGAAGTCGAGAATTTCCCCGGCTGGCCCGCCGGCAACCTGTCCGCCTACCTCGACGACGCCATCGACGAAGGGGTCCGCAAGTACATGCCGCCGCACCACGGGCATGGCGTCAGCGGCCCCGAGCTGATGCAGCTGATGCGGCAGCAGGCGAAGAACTTCGGCACGCGGATCATCACCGACGACATCGTCGATATCGACCTGTCGAAGCATCCGTTCAAGATGAAGTCCCTCGAAGGGACGGAAGTCACGGCGCTGACCGTGATCATCGCCACCGGGGCCCGCGCGAACTACCTGGGGCTTCCTTCCGAAGACCGTTTCAAAAACCAGGGTGTGTCCGCCTGTGCCGTGTGCGACGGGGCTTTGCCGCGGTTCCGCGAGCGGCCGCTGGTCGTGATCGGCGGCGGTGACAGCGCCATGGAAGAGGCGAACTACCTGACGAAGTTCGCATCGAAGGTCTACATCATCCATCGCCGGCATGAGTTCCGGGCGAGCAAGATCATGGCGGACCGGGCGCTCAACAACCCGAAGATCGAAGTGAAGTGGAACTCGGTCGTCGATGAAGTGCTGGGGGACGATGAGAACGGCGTGACCGGCGTGAAGATCAGCCACATCGATGACAAGTCGAAGTCGGAGACGCTGGAGGCGGCGGGATACTTCTGTGCGATCGGGCATACGCCGAACACGGATTTCCTGAAGGGGCAGGTGAAGACGAACTCGAAGGGGTACGTCACCTGGACGACGCCGCAGCGGACGAATACGAGCGTGGACGGAGTCTTCGCCGCGGGTGACGTGGCGGACGATTACTACCGGCAGGCGATCACGGCGGCCGGCACCGGCTGCCAGGCGGCACTCGACGCCGAGCGCTGGCTCGGAGCAAAGGGCCTGGACTAGGCGACAGCAGCACCCGGGTCCAGGGGCGGAGCTCCTGGCCGCCGGAGGCGCTTCCGTCCAGCCCACAACGGACGACCCCGTGACGGATTATTCCGCCAGTAACGACTCTACCGCCCGGAATCAGCAGACCGGGTAGTGGCATTCCGGCATCACGCGCCCGGGCGCGGCCTAGGTTTGCGGCAACGTCCCCGAAAGGTGAGCCGCTGCCGATGTCTGTGCGCCGATTGCTCCAGTCCGTTTTCCCGGGTCCGCTCGTGGCGGCAGGGTCGCTTGCCGCGGCCCTGGTCGAAGGGGTGCTGCTGCTGAAAGCCCCCCACCACGTGTATGCGTCGGGGGGGCCGGTCCCCTGGCTGACGGCGTTGTTCTTCGTCTGGTTCTGGCTGACGGCGGGGTGGTGTCTGTGGGGGATCTCGCGCGGGTGCGCCGCGATCCGGAGCCGGTTTGGTTCGAAGGCGGGGCTGGCGAGCGAAGTCGGTGTGGGGCTCGTCCTGACCGTTGTCGTGCTGATGCACGTCGCGAGCTGGGGGCTCTATCTGCGGACGGGGCGGTTTGCGAACCTTGAGGGGTTCGTGTTCATTGCGGTCAATCCGTCGGCGACGATCTGGTCCGACCTGACGGTTCAGGAACGGCTGTCGTTGTCGTTCCTGGCCCTGGGAGGCCTGTTCGGCGTCGTGGCGATGCCCCGGCTGCTGCAGGTGATCGCCCGCCAGACCTGGGGCGCGAGTCCCGAGACCGCGAAGGCTTCGGCGATCAATCCCATCCGGGCGTGGCAGGCCGCCACGATGGCGCTGCTGATCCCGGGGATACTTGTGGCGAATGACGAGAGCGGGCACCGCAAGATGATGCGGGTCGACGCGCTCAAGAACAGTGTGAATCCGCCGCTGACGCTGGCGCTCTCGGGAGTCGAACTGCTGCTGACCGAACGAATCATTCCGTGCGTTGATCCGGCGGACCTGACGCCACATGCCGATGGGATGCGCTGGTCCCCCCAGGCGGTCGATGCGGCCCGAAAGAGCCCATCGATCATTGTGCTGGCGGTGGAGTCGCTTCGGGCCGACACGGTCCATCTCGTCCATCAGGGACGGGAGGTGATGCCGAATCTGAACCGACTCGCCAAGGGGGGCGTTCACTTCACGAATGCCTATGCCCAGAGCACGCATTCCGACTACGCCGACGTCTGCATCGTCTCGTCCCTCTATCCGCTCAGGACGCGGTGGCACCACTACTATCGCAAGGCGGACCCGTGGCCCAAGACCCTCGCCTTCGACATCTTCAAGCAGGCAGGCTACCGGACGGCGATCGTCTCCTCGCAGAACGAATCGTGGGGCGGGATGGATCAGTTCCTCGAGACGCCAAGCCTTGACCTGTTCTATGACGCTCAGCGGAGCGGAGCGCGATCCTACATTTCCTCCAAGGATCCGGGCTTTGCCCATGAGATCGCGATCGGCTCGCTCTCGGCGGGCCGGCTCGAAGACGCCCACACGATGGACACCGCGGTCCGGTGGGTCACCGAGCGGCACAACGCCGACGAGCCGTTCTTCCTGAGCATGAACTTCCAGTCTTCGCATTTTCCGTATGAGCTGCCGGAAGGGACCGAATGCCCGTTCCAGCCGAGTCGGCTCGATGACGACGTCACGTTCATGTACCACCCGCCGGAGAAGACCGCCCAGGTCCGCAACGCCTACTACAACGGCATCCATCACTGCGACCGCCAGATCGGCCGGATGGTCGAGACGCTCAGGCAACTCGGCCGGCTTGATGACGTGATCCTGGTGGTCCTCGGCGAAAACGGCGAGGCGTTCCATGAGAACGGCAGCGTCGGCCATGCCCGCGAACCAGTCGAACCGGCGATCCACACCGCCCTCGTCATTCACTCTCCGGCGCACCTGCAGCCGAAGGTCGAAGCCTACCCCGTCGAGCACATCGACGTGCTGCCGACCGTCTGCGGCCTGATGGGATGGGACCAGCACCCGAACTTCCAGGGGCGCGACGTCTTCGCCGGCGATCGCCCGGAGCTTGATCGGCGGCTCCTGTTCTTTCATGCCAACAGCGCCGCGGCCCGCGCGGATGCGGTCCAGCTCGCAGGGCGCTGGAAGTACCACATCAACCATCGGACCGGTGTGACCGCCCTGTATGACCTGCACGCCGACCGGGGGGAGACGACCGACCTCTCGGGCCGACATCCCGAACTCGCCCGCGCGCTCGACCGCACCCTCCGCGCCTGGCGCGACAGCCAGCTCGCCTACCACCACTTCCCGATGTGCTACGAGGTCGGGTATCCTCCCTCGCCCCCCCAGTGGAGCGGAACCGTCCCGCTTCCGCCGCCGGCCGCCACAGCGACCGTCGCCGCCGGGGATTCGGCCGCGGTCGGAGCCCGCCCTTGATTCCGACTCGCCCGGTCACGATTCTCCCGCACGGGTTCTGCCCGGTTCCGTGCGGTGAGAGGTCGTGATGGATTTTCTGAAGCTTGCGGGGAAGTCAGTCCTGGTTGTCGGCGTGGCGAACCGGAAGAGCGTCGCCTGGCACGTCGCCCGCGTCCTGCAGGCAGCGGGGGCCGACGTCCTCTACTCGGTCCGCTCCGAAGCCCGCCGCGAATCGCTTCGGAAACTCGTCGGCGACGCCCCGATCTACGTCTGCGACGTCGAACGCCAGGAGGAGATCGACCGCCTCCGCGATGAAGTCGCCAAAGACCGGTCGTCGATCGCCGGGCTCGTCCACTCGATCGCCTTCGCGGACTACTCTGCCGGCTGGCTCCCGTTCCACGCCACCCCCCGCGATGCCTTCCTGCAGGCGGTCAACATCTCCTGCTTCTCGCTGATGGCGCTCTCCAACGCCTTCAAAGACCTCCTCGACAAAGAGCAGGGGAGTGTCGTCGCCACGTCGATCTCCACCACCCGGATGGCGGCCGAAAACTACGGCTACATGGCCCCGGTCAAAGCGGCCCTCGACTCGGCCATCTGCTTCCTTGCGAAGTCCTTCTCCGCCTTCTCCCGCGTCCGGTTCAATGCCGTCTGCCCGGGCCTGCTCAAGACCTCCGCCTCCGCCGGCATCCCCGGCTACGTCGACAGCTACCTGTTCGCCGAACAGGCGACCCTCCGCAAAGCGGCGGTTCAGACCGAAGAGGTCGCCAACGCCGTGGCGTTTCTGCTGAGCCCCCGATCCTCCGGGATCAACGCCCAGGGGCTCGTGATCGATGCGGGGATGGAGGTGAATTACTTTGATCGGGAGTTGGTGTCGCGGATTCAGGGGAGTTAGGTCGGGCGTGCCACGACGGTTGGACGGTTCCACGAGGGAGCGCCTCTGGCGAGGGCAGGGGCTGGCCCCTGCACCCCAACAGGGCTTTTCTGAGTGGGCACCCGACCTGACGTTCGTTGGTCTGCAACTCTGGATGCGTTAAGAGCTGGAACGGGAACTGCACTCCCTGTCCCGGCCGCGTACAATGGAGTGTCTCGTCGACCGAGTTCGGAAGCCAGATCGACCATGGAACCACAGACTCTCGCCGTCATCTTCCTCGTGGCCGGATTCCTCCTGCTCATCGCGGAGGTCTTCATCCCGACCGGCGGTGCCCTCGGGATCATGGTCTTCCTCAGCTTCACCTCCTCCATCTACTTCGCCTGGCGGGCCTGGGGCGAGACCTCCACCACCACCTTCTGGAGCTTCGTGGGGGGCCTCATCGTCATGGTCCCCATTGTCGGTTTTACAGCGTTCCACTTCCTGGCGAACTCTCCTCTGGGAAACCGGGTCCTCCTCAGCGCCCCCAAGCCCGAAGAAGTCCTCCCGTACCAGGACGAGATGGACCACCTCTCACAACTCGTCGGCGAAACCGGCGTCGCCGAGACCCTCCTGAGCCCCGGCGGGATGGTGCGGGTCCGCAACGAGCGGCTGCACGCCTTCTCTGAAGGGGTGCTGATCAACATGGGAGAACCGATCGAGATCCTCGCCGTCCGGGGCACCCGGGTCCTCGTCCGCCGCAGCACCCGCCCGATCGACAAGCCTCCCCCCTCCGACCGCGAGACCCTCGAACCGGATGACGATCCGTTTCTCACGTAGTGTCTGACTCAGGCACAGCGACGCCGCGCCGGCGTTCGCGAGGCGGCCGCCCCCAGCCGTGTGTTGCTCGCGGAAAGGGTGTAAAACGTCCTCTCCGCGGCTCCCGTCCCATCGAATTGCTCCCCGTTCCGAGAGCTCGAATGAAGTCGATTCCCATGCCGGCCGAGCTGTTCATCGAGAACCGCCGGCGGCTCGTCTCCCGCCTGCTCCAGACGACTCTCCCCGGTCAGCTGCCGCTGGCGGTGCTGCACTCCAACGACATCATGCCGACGAACGCCGACGGCACGATGGGGTTCCACCAGAACGCTGATCTCTTTTACCTGACCGGGATCAATCAGGAGGAATCGATCCTCCTCCTCTGTCCCGGGGCCTTCGACGAGAAGCAGCGGGAGATCCTGTTCCTCCGCGAGCCGAACGAACACCTCAGGATCTGGGAGGGGTACAAGCTCTCGAAGGAGCAGGCGACCGCCGTCTCCGGGATCCGGCAGGTGAAGTGGCTCTCGGAGTTCCCCAGCGTCTTCCGGACGCTGATGGTCGAGTGCGACGAGGTCTACCTCAACTCGAACGAGTATCCCAAGGGAGTCGGCGAGGTCCCGACCCGCGACGCGCGGTTCATCGAGGAGGTCCGTTCGCAGTTCCCGCTCCACACCTACCGCCGGCTGGCGAAGCTGCTCTACGACCTGCGGCTCGTGAAGTCCTCTTATGAAGTCGACCGGATCCGGGACGCGTGCGGCATCACACGGAAGGGGTTCGAGCGGATCCTGAAGTTCGTCCGTCCCGGCGTGAACGAGGCGGAAGTCGAAGCGGAGTTCTCGCACGAGTTCATCCGCCACAAGGGGGTGTTCGCCTACCCGCCGATCATTTGTGCCGGCGAGAATAACTGCGTCCTGCACTACAACCAGAACGACCAGGAGTGCCGTGACGGCGAGCTGTTGCTGATGGACGTCGCGGCGGGGTATGGCCAGTACATGTCCGACCTGACCCGCACGATCCCGGTCAGCGGGCGATTCACGCCCCGCCAGAGGTCGGTCTACGATGCGGTGCTCCGCGTCTTCCGGCAGGTCGTCGCGGCCATGAAGCCCGGCGCGTTCCTCAAGGACCTGCGGACGCTCACCGAAAAGCTCGTGGAGCAGGAACTGCTCACGCTCGGAATCCTCAAGGCGGACGAGGTCGCGAAGCAGGATCCGGACAAGCCGCTGTTCAAGAAGTACTTCATGCACGGGGTGGCGCATCCGATCGGTCTCGACGTGCACGACGTCGGTCTGCCGAGCCGGCCGATCGCTCCGGGCTGGGTGCTGACCTGCGAGCCGGCGATCTACATCGCCGAGGAGAAGTTCGGAATCCGCCTCGAGAACGACATCCTCGTCACGGAGGACGGGCCGGTCGACCTGATGCACGACATCCCGATCGAAGCCGCGGAAATCGAAGCGCTGATGTCGCGCTAAAACCTCCCGCGCACCGTCCATTGGCGTCGCAGCCCTCTTAGCGCAACCCATCGTGCCACGCCGCCCCGGTCCAGCGGGACGCTGGCGACCAGAAGAGGCAGATCATGGTGGCCTGGCAGTGGTACGCCCTGGGTTCGGCCTTCTTCGCCGCCCTGACCGCCATCCTGGCGAAGGTCGGTGTCTCCGGCGTCAATTCGAACTTTGCCACACTGATCCGGACGGCGGTGATCCTCGCGATGACGGCAGCGATCGTCTGTTGGCGGAAGGAGTGGGAGCCGGGCTCGCTGACTTCGCGGGGGACCCGGTTCCTGATCCTGTCGGGGATCGCGACCGGTCTGTCGTGGCTCTGTTACTTCCGGGCGCTCCAGCTCGCACCGGCTTCGAAGGTCGCACCGATCGACAAGCTCAGTGTGGCGCTGGTGGTCGGGATGGCGGCGCTGTTTCTTGGGGAGCCGCTCAACGGGCGGGTGCTCCTCGGTGCGTCGCTGGTCGTGGCGGGGGTGCTCGTGCTGGCGACTCCCGGCTGACCGCCCGGCGAACGTGCTGCGCAGGCTGCCTTTGCGGCCGAAAACCGGCAGAAGAACGAGGAAAATCGAAGCCCCCCGCTTGACCGCGACCTACGCTTGGGCGAGTAAGCATCGGGAGGGGGAGACATGCCGAACTGGTCGCCCGAACTGCGTCGCAAGCTGCTCGTCGACCGTTATCTGCAGGGGCGGATGATGGTCCGCGTGGCCCTGTACTGGGGCCTCTATCACACTGCCTTGTGGCACGCGCTCGTCTTCGTCCGGTACCTGCAGCAGCGGCTCGCCGGCCTGTCCGGTGAGTCGACCCTCTCCTTCCGGGACGTCTACCTGGGGACGCTGCGGGACTCACAGACGCTGCTCCTCGCCGCCGTCCTGCTGCTTCCCGCCGTGATGTGGGAAACGCTGCGGCAGACCCACCGGGTCGCCGGTCCGCTGTACCGGTTCCAGTCGACGCTCCAGGCCCTGATCGACGGCGACATGCCCGCTCCCATCCAGCTCCGGAAGGGAGACCTGCTCAAGCCGTTCGAGCAGACGATGAACGAATTCCTCGCGGTCTACGCCGCCCGGTCCGGCCAGGTCCCGGCGGAATCCGCACACGCCGCTTCGCCGGTGGCCAGGACTCCCGTCCGGCAGACGGTCTGATCGCAAAAGAAAGGCCGGGACGAAAAGAGTTCCCGGCTGACGAACCTGCTGGCAGCAGTGAGAGACTGAGGATCACTCGTGCCGCATCGAGCAGCTTCCCTTAAGGTCCGTCGACTTCAGCCATTCGATCGGCATGACGTTGACCTTGCTGAACGGGACTGCGACCACCACGGTCACGAGGTCCCGCTTCTGTGCGTCGCTGAGGCTGCCGTTCGACCCCACGTTCTGAGGATGAGGCGTCACGGTGACGTCGACATCGACGAACTCCCCGTTGACGGAAGCGAGCTCGCTCACGCGGGTCTTCACCTCGGCGACAATGGCCGAATTGGTCGAACCAGGCAGAATCGCGATCCGGGCCCCGTGGCGGGCCGATTCGGCCAGCATGTTCGCCACCAGGAACGCCCGGCCGAATTCGACGATGCCGAGGACGATCAGGACGAAGATCGGCAGGACGAGCGCGGTCTCGACCATCGCCGCCCCGCTCCGAGAGGACTTCCCCCCGGATGGGACTGCCGGACGTGGCATCATGGCACGCATTGCAGACCGCCGTTGATGAAGGACTGAGGACAAGGGAGACGGGATGCCGGAAAGGAGGCGAAGCGGACAAGCTCAGTGGACGAGGCCGGGAGGGCCCCAGATGGTGTCGGTCGTGACCGCCCGGGTCGGCGCGGTCACAACCCGCGAGCCGCTGTAGGGGGAGGGCTGGACGATGACCGCTTTGGAAGTCGGTTTCCCGGTCAGGTTGACGTAGACGATCCGCACTCCGACGAACTTGCTGATGGTGTACATCGCATTGTTCCCGGGGCCTGCGACCGACGTGAAGATCGGGATCGCCCGGGACTTCCCCTTGATGTACTCCAGGTCGTCCTTGATCCCGGCGCTGAGGCCGGTGTCGCCGTTGAGCTGGATCGGTCCATCGTCGAAGCGGATCTCGTTGTTCGGGAAGAACGACATATCGTAGGCGTTGAGGCCGTTGCGGATCTGCCGCACGAGGTCCGCGGTGCTGTTGTTGGGGCTGCCGATGTCGACCGTTCCCCGGTTCCCCGGCGGCAGGGCGGCGGTTCCGTTCGGGTAGATGTTGACCTCCTTGATGCCGTCGGGGCCGTTCGTCACCGTCTCGTCGGCGTTGATCGTGTAGTTGTCGGTACCGGTGCCGCCGAGAAGCGCGTTCCAGGTCGGGTCGTCGAGGGCGATCGGCAGGACGCCAATCGTGTCCGAGCTCCCCGGCTCGAGATAGAAGCCGACTCCCGGAGCGAGCGAGGCCCGGGAGATGACCATCGTCGAAGCCGTATTGCGGCCGAGAACCGGAGCGAAGAACAGGTCGAGCGGCCCGTCGCCGGAGGTGCTGCCGGCCTGATCGCGGCGGAGAGTCACCTCGACCATGTTGTAGGGGGTGACGTTCCACTGCGTGATGTACTTTCCGGTCGCCAGGTTGTAGCTGTACCGGCCGCACCGCACGTCTCGGGCCGCGCTCGCATAGACCGAGGACCGCCCCCCGCCGCGGTTCTCGGCTGCCACGTCGACCGCCGCCTGGATCGCCTTCCCTCTGGCTTCCAGGCTGCTGGCGGTGGAGGTGCTGGTCTGCGAACCGAGCTCGAGCGCGCCCGCGAGGGCGGCCGCGTCGGCCGCATTCTGCAGCTCGGTCCGGGTCAGGGAGATATAGCTGAGGTCGACGACGAGCGCCGTGAAGGCGAGGGCCACGACGAGCACGACGGACGACAGGACGAGGATGCTGCCGCGGCGGTCGCTGCGGCGGATTCGGCTGAGCAGTCTCATGGGAGCCACGCGGAGAGAGGGAGACGGAAGGGACCGGCGGTCGACGCGATGAGGCGCCGTGTCAGCGGATATCGCGGACCTGCGAGTCGGTCGCGACCACTTCGCCCGCCGCGTTCAGCATCTGCACGCGGGTCCGCTGGAACTTCTGCACGCGGTTCGCCCCGTAGGTCACCTTCGAATGCCGGAGCGAGTTCTCAAGCCCCATTCCATTCAGGTTCGCCTCGCTGGTCTTCACCTGGATCCGCAGGGTGCTCTCGTCACCGAATTCGCCGAATGTCCGCGACTTGCCGTTCGTGACCGCCATGGTCAGGTTGCCGCTTTCGATCTCGGTGACGGTCGTGTAGGTGACGGTTTCCCCCGCCGTCGAAAACTCGGTCGGAGCCTTCTGCCGCCGGTAGCCCTTGAGAGTCTCACCCGACCGGTACTGGAGCTGCATCCCCCCTTCGCCGAACTCCGGCAGCGTGCCGTGATTGAGCTCGAACACGGCGTGGACACCGGTCTCCGGGTCGGCCGGGCCGAACACCGTGACGATCTGGGGCGTGTCGAGGAAGGGATCCGGAGTGCCGATCAGGACTTCCCAGTCCTCTTCGACCCGGACGACGGTCGTGTCGCCGGCAAGACAGGCTCCGCGCAGCACGATTAACAGAGCCATCCCCATGAGGACGCGCACGAACATGGTCAGACTCCTGGTTCCACAGTGACTAGAGGGATTCGTACCGCTCGCGGACGGCCACGCCGCCGGCGAGCTTCCGGACACCACACTCAAAATCCGACTTGCGCCGAGGAGCCGCCGGCGTGTCACATACGAGAGGGCCGTCCGCGGTCTCCCGTCAGTCCACCAGCGGCCCGATAAAGCAGCCGATCGAGGAAGATCGGCACGCGACCCTAGGTCGCGTTTCTCGGTTGGTCAAATGGTTTTCGGAGCGATCGGGGGAATCCATGGGAGCGGTGCATTCGGGCAACGGCTTGCGTTGCGTTGCCACTTCAGAAGGGAACGCCGTGAGGCACCGGCACAACAGTTCTTCGGCGCGTTCTTGCCGTTCTTCGGGGCTGAATAATCGATGCCTCCGCGGGGCCGACCGGCTTCGGAATCGGCTGTGAGCTGGAAACGAAAAACTCCGCGAGAGGAAGTCCTCTCGCGGAGTTCTCGGGTCACTCAATCGAAGCCGGTGCGGATCAGGTCGCGTCCGCGCCGGTCGCGGCCAGTTCCGGATTCTCAGCGGCGCCGGTGTCTTCAACGCTGCCGACGAAGTCGAACTGCTTCTCGTCGCCGACTTCGCGGACGTTCACCGTGATCAGATTCTTCCCCTGGAACGCTCCACGGAGCAGTTCTTCGGAGAGCGGATCCTCGACGTACATCTCGATCGCCCGGCGGAGCGGACGGGCCCCGTAGTCAGTCCCGCGGTCAGCTCCGCTGTCGCTGGTCGACTTGGCGATGACGAGGGCCTTGGCGTCATCCGACAGCACGAGCGAGATCCCCCGCTCCTTGAGCCGGTTGCGGACCTTCGACAGCTCGATGTCGATGACGTGCTTCATGTCCTCGTCGGTCAGCTTCTGGAACACGACGATTTCGTCGAGACGGCCGATGAACTCGGGCTTGAACACCCGGCTGATTTCGGCCATCACGTTGGTCTTCATCTTGTCGTGCTCCTGCACCGCGTCCTTCGCGTTGTTGAAGCCGAACGTCTTGTTGGCGATCGACCGCGCCCCGACGTTCGTCGTCATGATCAGGATCACGTTCTTGAAGTCGACCTTCCGGCCGAACGAGTCGGTCAGGCGGCCTTCTTCCATGATCTGCAGGAGCATGTTGTAGACGTCCGGGTGCGCCTTCTCGATTTCGTCGAGGAGGACCACCGCGTACGGCCGACGACGGATTTTTTCGGTGAGCTGGCCGCCCTCTTCGTAACCGACGTATCCCGGCGGGGCACCGATGAGACGGCTGACGTTGTGCCGCTCCTGGTACTCGCTCATGTCGATCTGAATGAGGGCTTCTTCGTCACCGAACATGAACTCGGCGAGCGTCTTGGCGAGCAGCGTCTTTCCGACCCCGGTCGGACCGGAGAACAGGAAGGCCGCCATCGGCCGCTTGGGGTCCTTGAGACCGGCCCGGGCGCGGCGAACGGCCTTGCAGACGTTCTTGATCGCCTCGTCCTGGCTGATGACCCGCTTGTGGAGTTCCTTTTCCATCTCCAGGAGGCGAACGGTGTCTTCGCTCGACATCCGGGTCAGCGGCACGCCGGTCATCTTGGCGACGACTTCCGCGATGACTTCGGCGTCGACGACGCCATCCGTCTCCTTGGACTTCTGCCGCCACTCGCGGTTGATGTTTTCCTTCTTCTTCTTGAGCTTGTCGGCCTGATCACGCAGAGCCGCTGCCTTCTCGAAGTCCTGGCTGGCGACCGCCTCTTCCTTCTGGGCGTTGAGGCGTTCGACTTCTTCTTCGAGGTCCTTGAGGTCGGGCGGACGGACCATCGACTTCAGACGGATGCGGGCTCCCGCTTCGTCGATGACGTCGATCGCCTTGTCCGGCAGGCAGCGGCCGGTGATGTACCGGTTCGACAGCTCGACCGCCTTCTCGAGGGCGTCGTCCGTGTACTGGACCCGGTGGTGGCTTTCGTAGCGGTCCTTCAGACCTTTCAGGATCTCGACCGCCTGGTCCTTGCTCGGCGGATCGACCATCACCGACTGGAAGCGGCGTTCGAGCGCGGCGTCCTTCTCGATGTACTTGCGGTACTCGTCGAGCGTTGTCGCACCGATGCACTGCATTTCGCCGCGCGACAGGGCCGGCTTGAGGACGTTCGAGGCGTCGATCGCCCCTTCGGCTCCCCCGGCCCCGACCAGCGTGTGCAGCTCGTCGATGAACAGGATGATGTTCTTCGCCCGGCGGACTTCGTTCATCACCGCCTTGATGCGTTCTTCGAACTGGCCGCGGTACTTCGTGCCGGCGACCATCATGGCGAGGTCGAGGACGACGATCCGGCGGTCCCGGAGGATCTCCGGCACGTTCCCGTCGACGACCATCTGGGCGAACCCTTCGACGATCGCGGTCTTCCCGACCCCGGCTTCGCCCAGCAGCACCGGGTTGTTCTTCTGACGGCGGCAGAGAATCTGGATGACGCGCTCGATCTCGTTGGTCCGGCCGATGACCGGGTCGAGCTTCGAGCCGCGGGCGAGTTCGGTCAGATCGCGGCCGAAGCTGTCGAGAGCGGGGGTCTTGCTCTTGTTGGCCTTCCCCTGCGGGTTGGCACCCCCCCGTTCCTGCGACTCGGACTGCTCGATGCCGTGGCCGAGCAGGTTCAGGACCTCTTCGCGGACGTCTTCGAGCTTGAGGCCGAGGTTCATGAGAACCTGGGCCGCCACCCCTTCCTGCTCGCGGAGCAGGCCGAGCAGGAGGTGCTCGGTCCCGACGTAGTTGTGGTTGAGGTTCCGGGCCTCTTCCATCGCGTATTCGATGACTTTTTTCGCCCGCGGTGTCTGCGGGAGCTTGCCGATGGCGAGGATGTCCGGCCCGGACTGGACGATCTTCTCGACCTCGAGGCGGATCTTGCGGAGATCGACGTCGAGGTTCTTCAGGACGTTGGCAGCGACCCCCGAGCCTTCCTTCACCAGGCCCAGGAGGATGTGTTCAGTTCCGATGTACTCGTGGTTGAACCGCTGCGCTTCCTGGTTGGCCAGCTGCATGACTTTCCTGGCGCGGTCAGTAAAGCGTTCGTACATTCTTCATTCCTCAGGTTCAACATCCTGCCGGAAAAGCACTTACGGTCGAGGTCCGTTCGGTAAGCGTCAGACAAAAATCTGAACATCCGGCAACTGGCGAAATTCTAGGCCGCGCGGGTGACAGCGTCCAGAACATCGGCGGCGCATTGCGGGGTTCCACTTTGAGGTTTGTGACGATTCTCCGTTCCATTTCGGCAGCGAGCGGGTGTGCGGAATTCGAATGCTGCGCTTTCGATCGCTCCTCACGTTGGCGGCGGCGAAACGGGTCTCCGAAAATCCTGCGAAACCTGCGGACCGGGGGCGGTGTTTCAGCTCCTGTTCAGATGGGATGACGACATCCCCGCTCTTCGGGACAGGACGGCACCATGCGGAACTGGCGACTCGCTCTCGTGACCGGCGTGACCGCCGCCTTCGGGCTGAGCCTCAGTCTCGCCGCCGAGAAGAGCGGCACCGCCTCGGCGGCCAAGACCAGCGACAAACCGGTGATCCGCCCCGCCGAAAAGGTCGGCTCTGCCGCCGCGGCGAAGTCCAGCGAAAAGCCTGCCGTCCGCCCGGCCGCGAAGGCCGCTCCGCCGGTGCTCGGCTCGCAGGGGAAAATGAACTCCTCCCGGACCATCGCCCGGGAGGTGGACCGGCTGATTCTCGAACACCTCTCCAACGAGTCCGCCAGCCCCGTTCCGCGGACCAGCGATGAAGACTTCCTCCGCCGGGTCTCGCTCGACCTCGCCGGCACCGTCCCGACCGCCAAGGAAGTGACCCTCTTTGCCCTCGATCCCGATCCGGAGAAGCGGACGAAGGCGATCGACCGGCTGCTCGAGTCGGAGACCTACTCCGAAACCTGGGCCAGCTACTGGCGGGACGTGATCTTTTCGCGGGCGACGAACCAGCGGGCCCGCATCGTCCAGGACCTGTCCGAAGAGTGGCTCAAGGCCCACTTCCAGAAGAACACCCACTGGAGCCAGGTCGCCACCGAGCTGATCACGGCGACCGGCAGCACGGACAAGGACGGCCAGATCGGCCTCGTCTTCGCCCACGAGGGAGACCCGAACGAGATCGCCGCCGAGGTCTCGCGGATCTTCCTGGGGATCCAGATCCAGTGCGCGAACTGCCACAACCATCCCTACGACAAGTGGACCCGCGAGCAGTTCCACACGCTGGCGGCGTACTTCCCGCGGATCCAGGTCCGCCGCGACCCGGCCGCCGGCCAGCGGTCGTTCGACGTCGTCTCCGCCGACTTTCTCGAACGGAATGAAGGCCGCCGGCAGCTGGATCCGGAACAGATCTTCCAGTTCATGGACCGCAACCGGGACGGCCTCCTCGAGAAGGACGAAGCCCGCGGCCCGCTCGCCCAGCGGTTCGACCAGCTTCTCGCCGTGGCCGACAAAAACAAGGACGGGAAGCTGACGCAGCAGGAGCTCAAGGATGCCCCGCGGCCAGACCCGAACCAGCCGGGACGCGGAGCCGCCGAGCACTACATGCCGGACCTGAACGATCCCCAGTCGAAGGGGACGCTGATGGAGCCGGTGTTCTTCGTCGACAACTCAAAGCTCCGCCAGGGAGCGGATGACCAGGAGCGGCGACTCGCCCTCGCCAGCCACATCACCTCGAAGACGAACCCCTGGTTCGCCAAGGCGTTCGTGAACCGGATCTGGGCCGAAATGCTCGGGCAGGGGTTCTACATGCCCCTCGACGACATGGGCCCGCTCCGCGAGGCGCAGTACGGCGAAGTCCTGAACGTCCTCGCCCGCGGGTTCACCGCCCAGGACTACGACGTCAAGTGGCTGTTCCGGACGATCGCCACGACCGAGGCCTACCAGCGGCAGCTCCGCGGGACGAACAGTTCGTCTGGCGACACCCCGATCTTCGCGGCCGCCTCGGCGACGCGGCTCCGGTCGGATCAGATCTACAACGAGCTGACGTCGGTCCTCGGCCTCACGAATCTCGGCGTCCAGGGACGCCCGGATGGCCCGATGGGGCGGATCCCGGTCCGGGGGAAGCAGGCCTTCTCGCAGCTCTTCGGATTCGATCCTTCGACGCCGCAGGAAGACATCCTCGGCACGGTGCCGCAGGCCCTGTTCATGATGAACAGCCCGCTGATTCAGCGGGTGATGCAGGGGACGGGGAGCACCCGCCTCGCCCGGATCCTCAAGGACTACTCCGACAACACGGACGCCATCACCGAGCTGTACCTCGTGGTCCTCGCCCGGGAGCCGTCGCAGCGGGAGATCGACCTCAACCTGGAGCTGATCAAGGAAGTCGGCAGCCGGACCGAGGCGTTCGAAGACATCCTCTGGAGCCTGGTGAACAGCAGCGAGTTCGTGACGAAGAGGTAGAGGAAACACCGACCAGGTCTTGTTAAACACCAAGACACCAAGGAGTCGCCAAGGGCACCAAGTTTCGACATCGCGGACGAGAGCCTTTGTGATCTTTGTGCCCCCCTTGTGTCTTGGTGTTTAACTCCTCGTCAACGTTCGGTGCTCGCCGGACGGTCGCTGCGAAGAAGAACGACGATCTCATTCTCAACACCTGACACTCTCCATGTTCACCTCCCTCCACGAATCGGTTCTCTGCCATCGCCGGGGCGTGTCGCGCCGCGGGTTTCTGCGGACGATCTCCGCAGGAGCGGTCGCGACCGGGGCCCTGAGCCTGCCTGACTGGATGTCAGTCCAGGCGGAAGAGCTGCGCCGGCAGGGGAAGAGCATGATCCTCCTCTGGATGTCGGGAGGCCCGAGCCAGTTCGAGACCTTCGACCCCAAGCCCGACCACGAGAACGGCGGCGGGACGAAGGCGATCCCGACGGCAGTCCCCGGGATCCAGATCGCCGAAGGGTGGGAGAGCGTCGCCAAGGTCATGAAGGAAATCGCCCTGGTGCGATCGATGACCAACAAGGAAGGGAACCACCAGCGGGCGAGCTACCAGCTCCACACCGGCTACGTCCCGACCGGCAGCGTCAAGCACCCCGGCTTCGGCTCAAACATCGCCAAGGAGCTGGCGGACCCGAAACACGACCTGCCGACGGTCGTCTCGATCGGCCGGACGGAAGGGCTCGGCGGCTACCTCGGCGTCGACTACGAGCCGTTCGTCGTCGACAACCCGGGCCAACTGCCCAACAACGTCGGCACGATGGTCGGGACCGACCGGCTGCAGCGGCGGCTCGAGCACCTCAAGAAGCTGGAAGCCGACTTCGCCTCCCGCGGCGGGCAGGTGGTCGTCGACAACCAGCAGCGAATCTACGACAAGGCGTCGCGGCTGGTCCTCAGCCCGATGACCAAAGCCTTCGACATCAGCGAGGAGCCGGAAAAACTCCGCGCTCAGTATGGCGAAACGCCGTTCGGCCGGGGCTGCCTCCTCGCCCGGCGACTGATCGAGAAGGGAGTGACCTTCGTCGAGGTCCGCTCGAACGGGTGGGACACGCACGACGACGTCCACACGCGGGTCACGACCCTTGCCGGTCAGGTCGATCCTGGCTTCGGGGCCCTGATCGCCGATCTCAAGGACCGGGGGATGCTCGAGAACACCGTCGTCGCCTGGATGGGAGAATTCGGACGGACTCCCAAGGTCAACCCGCGCGACGGCCGCGACCACTACCCGCGCGTCTTCAACGCCGCGGTTGCCGGCGGCGGGATCAAGGGGGGCCAGGTGATCGGCCGGTCCACAGCCGACGGATCCGCGATCGACGATCGTCCCGTCAGCGTTCCGGACCTGTTCTCGTCGATCTGCCGGGCCCTGGAGGTCAATCCGGCCAAGGAGAGCGTCAGTCCGCTGGGACGTCCGATGAAGATCGTCGACGGCGGCGAAGTCGTGAAGGAGCTGTTCAGCTGAAACACCGGTCGCGGCGACCGCCGCGAGCCACAACGAGACCTCCGCGCCCCCGGGACGTGTCGTCCCTGGGGAAGAGCCCCGGAAGCAATTCCGGGGCTCTTTTCATTGACCAGCGTCCCACTGGACCGGCGCGTCGCCAGCGTTCCGCTGGACCGGGGCGGCGTGGCACGATGGGTTGTGCTCAGCAGGCTGCGACGCCAATGCGCGGTGTTTGGGAGGATGGGCTTGGCGCGCTGTTGGGGTGCAGGGGCTCACCCCGGTGGCAGGCCAGACCTCATCGGAGGCGATTCCGTTCAGGGCTCCCGTCCAAGCATGGCTGAGCGACCAACTCGACTCAGGCCGCATCCGTCGACTGCGGAATCTTCAAGCTCTCTCCCTCGGCATTCGCCGCAGGGGAATTGATCGGCGGGAGCAGGGTCTCGCAGGGCTGAACGAAGGTGTTCCCTTCGGCAGCGAGATGCTCCATCAGGTAACGGGTCACCTGCTGCAGGACTTCGGGGGTGGGCCGAACTTTCTGGAACCGGGAGAGGTCGATTGCTTCGCCGTATGTGACCCGCACCTTCTGGAAGGTGTAGAACGGTTCGACCATCCCCCCCCCTGCGCGGGGGGCGTTGTGGATGAAGACGGGATAGACGGGGACGCCGCCCCGGAGAGCCAGCCAGGCGATCCCGGGGTTCCCGGCGAGAAGCCCCTCGCCGGTGTTGAGACGGCCTTCCGGGAAGACGCCGACGATCCGCCCCTGTTTGAGGCGTCTGAGGGCCTCCTTGGCCGCTTCCATGTCGGAACCGGTCCGGGCTACGGGGATCACCCGCATGTGCTTGACGATCCAGCCGAGGAAGCCGGGAAGCTCGCAGTATTCGCTGGCGGTCATGAACTCGACGACGCGAGGGACGTACCCCTCCCGGCGGAAGAAGTTCGACGCGAAGATGAACAGGGGGTCGACCGGTCCGCGGTGGTTCGCCAGGATCAGCGCGCCTCCGTGGGCGGGCTGCGGCGCGCGTTGATCGATCCGCTGGCCGAAGGCCCACGGGGCGTAGTTGCGGGCGATGATGTGCAGCACCCAGACCTGCCAGCCGTTCGGAAACGACAACGCCTGCCGGGCGATCACGAAAAAGGCGATCAGCGCATAACCCGCCAGGGTCGCGACCGCGAGGAATTCAGGGCTGGTCAAACTGGGCAAAACAAGGAGACCTGGGGTTGTCGGGGAGTCTCCGCCGGGCGCAGCGGATCCCTCTCGACGGCTCCATGTTAGACCGTTTTCCGAACTCACGCGAAGAGCAGTCTTGCACGGGCGTTAGAGAAGTCGCCCGGGCCTGCGGAACCCGATTTTCCCCCAAGGTTTTCCCGGCCCGATTCCGATACGGGTGATCTCACGGACCGGTTGCGGACACGAGGAGGGATGTTCGCCCGGTTCCGGGTGGAAACGCTGGTGATTTCCTCGCCCAGAGCAGGGCGGCCCGTCGCTCGACACCCCGGAAACGGCCGATCAGAATGCCGATCCGGTCCGGGACGCGGCAATTCCCGGCTTTCCGTCCATTGCCTTTTAGCCTTCAGCCTCCCGAAAGACCGACTTCCATGGCGAATGTGCGTTCACTGGCCTCGAGTGCTCTGACCGATGGCGACGGAATCCTGCGGCTCTCTCCGACGTGGGTTCCCCGCTCGTTTCTCCAGCCGGGCCGCCGCCTCAAGCTCCATCCGAACGACTACTACGCCCTCGGCACGCACCGCGGGGGGATCGACGAGCGGTGGTTCGCCTCGACGACCGAAGCCGCGAACGACAACCGCAACCATGACGAAGGACTCAGCTACTGCGTCGTCGGCAAGGAGAAGTTCCTGCTCCGCGACGCGGTGAGCGAGCTCGGGGCGGAGCTCGTCGGCGACCACATCTGGAACACCTACAAGAAGTGGCCGGTCTACTCGAAGTTCTTCGACAACATGGGGCCGATCCCCCATCACATGCACCAGAACGAGGAGCAGGCCAAGCTCGTCGGTCAGGAAGGGAAGCCGGAGTCGTACTACTTCCCGCCGCAGCTCAACAACGTCGGGAATAACTTCCCGTACACGTTCATGGGGCTCGAGCCGGGGACGACGAAGGAAGACGTCGTTCGCAGCCTCGACCGCTGGAACGAAGGGGACAACGGGATCCTCGACCTCTCGAAGGCGTACCGCCTGAAGGTCGGGACCGGCTGGCTGATTCCGCCCTGCGTGCTGCACGCTCCGGGCTCGCTCCTGACGTACGAGCCGCAGTGGGGTTCGGACGTGTTCGGGATGTACCAGAGCCTCGTGGAAGGCCGCGCCGTTCCGCGGGCGCTCCTCACGAAGGATTTTCCCAAGGAGAAGCACAACGACAACAAGTACCTGGTCGATGCTCTCGACTGGGAGAAGAACGTCGATCCGGAGTTCATGAAGAACAACTACCTCGAGCCGGTCGCGTCCGAGCAGGGGGATGGCTGGGTCGACAAGTGGATCGTTTACGGCAAGGTGGACGGCAAGCAGCTCTTCACGTCGAAGGAGCTGACGCTGCAGCCGGGTGCCAAGTGCACGATCAAGGATGGCGGGGCTTACGGCTGGATCACGGTTCAGGGAAGCGGCAAGGTCGGGAAGCTGGTCCTGCAGACCCCGGCGATGATCCGGTTCGGCGAGATGACGATGGACGAAGTGTTCGTAACCGCGAAGGCGGCTGCGGGGGGCGTGACGTTCGAGAACACCGGGACGGAGCCGCTGGTCGGGCTGCGTTACTTTGGTCCGAATGCTCAGCCGAAGGCTCCGGAAGTCGGGGCTCACCGGAAGAAGTAAGTTCTGCGACAAGCAGGCAGACACCGATCCGTTGCACGCCCGGCGTGCAACGGATTTTTTGTTTGCCAGCGTCCCGCTGGACCGGGGTGGGCGGTGGTGTTGGGTTGCGCAAAGACAACTCTTTCCGCCCAGAGCGGTGAACCCGCAAAGACCGGGTGACTCGAAGCCTGTCCTGGCCGACACGGCGTCGCTCGCTCAAACCCATCGTGCCACGGCCACCCGGGTGCAGGGGCGGAGCTCCTGCCCGCCGGAGGCGCTTCTGTCGTGGAACCAGGGAACACGGCGGGCGTTCGATTGCAGATTGGTGTTGATGACTCCTCTCTCCAACACGCCCGCACTGCACTCCCCGCGGTGATGAGGGAGGGAGTCCTCGACGCGGGTTCCCCAAAGCGGACGTCGTCGGTTTTCCACGGTTCCACAAAAGAAGCGCCTCCGGCGGGGCCAGCGTCCCGCTGGACTGGGTCAGGGTGCAACGACCACCGCGCCTTGGCGTCGCAGCCTCCGCTGGCTGGGTGGAAAGATGAATCAAGGGGTGTTTATGATTGCCTTTCGCCCGCCGGAGCGGTTCCCCGACCGTTCCTCCCCCCTCCTTCACCTGCCAGGCCGCCCACCTGATGAGATCTGCCATGTCAGCCCGCCGCCTCGTCGTCGCCACTCTCCCCCTGATCGCCCTCGGTCTCGCGATCTTCGGAGACTCGAGCCACGCCGTCGCCCAGGCCCCGGCCATCTCCGCCGTCTCGCCGCGGGGCCTCGCCCCCGGCCAATCGATCGCCGTGACCATCCGGGGTGAACGGCTGAATGGGGCAAAAGGACTCTGGACCTCGTTTCCGGCGGACATCGCGCTCGCAACCATCGACAAGAACGGCACCGAGCCGGGACAGGTCGTGTTTCAGATTACGCCGAAGCCCGAAGCGCCCCAGGGGATCCACGGAATCCGCGTCTACAGCCCCTCCGGCGTCAGCCCGCTGTTTGCCGTGATGCTCGACACCCTCCCGGTCATTGCTGAAGCGGGAGCCCACGCCACGACCGCCACCGCTCAGGAGATCCCGATTCCGTGTGCGATCGAAGGGACGGCGGACGCGCTCGGCCGGGACTACTTCAAGTTCCAGGCCAGGAAGGACCAGACGATCTCGTTCGAAGTCTTCGCCCGGCGACTCGGCTCGCCGCTCGACGCCAGCCTGTTCATCCACCGCGGCGACGGCAAGCAGCTCGTCTACAGCGATGACGTGCCGGGGCTCAGCGGCGATCCCCAGCTTTCGTTCGTCGCTCCGGCAGACGGGACTTATTTCGCCGAGATCCGGGACATCCGGTTCCAGGGGGGCGGAGCCCACGCCTACCGCCTGCGGGTCGGTGACTTTCCGCTCGTGACCGGGGCAGTTCCGTCGGCGGTCCAGAAGGGACAGGCCGCGACGATCGCGGCGGCCGGCAGTCGGGTGGAGGGGCTCGCGCCGCAGCCGATGACCGGCCCGATGCAGGAAGGGTGGCAGGGGGTCCGGTTCCAGCGGGAAGGAGGGGCCGCAAGCGGCTTCGCCTGGATCCGCGCGATCGACACTCCGGTGCAGCTCGAACAGGAACCGAACAACGCTCCCGCCGAAGCGAAGCTGATCACGGCGATTCCCTCCGAGGTTCACGGCCGGTTCGACCAGCCGGGGGACGTCGACCGCTACACGATCGAAGCAAAGGCCCAGCAGCGGCTCGTGATCCGCGGCGTCACGCGGGAAGAGGGCTGGCCGACCGACCTCAATCTGCGGCTCCTCAACAAGGACGGCGGGCAGGTCGCCGCGGCGGACGACCAGGGGACCGACGAAGGACTGATCAATTTCACGTTCCCGGCGGACGGACCGTATACGCTCGAACTCACGGAACTCCTCGGCCGCGGCGGCCCGGCCTACGGCTACCGGCTGCAGATCGCTCCGTATCAACCGGGCTTCGACGTGGCCGCCTCGACGGAATCCGTCAACCTTCCGGCGGGGGGCGTCGTCCCGGTCACGGTGACGGCGGCTCGTTTCGATTACGGAGGAGAGATCGAAGTCACGGCCGCGAACCTGCCGCAGGGGGTGACAGCCACCCCGACCCGGATCGGCCCAGGACTCAACAGCACGGTCCTCACGCTCCAGGCGGCGAAGGATGCTCCGCAGGCCAACCTTGCCATGATCCAGGTGATCGGCAAGGCGACGATCGGCGGAGCCGCCGTCCAGGAACAGGCCACGCTCGGGGCCGGGATCCGGACCCGCTGGTCGGGTGTCCGGGTCGTGCCGCCGTTCGCCGACAAAGAGGTCGCGTTCGTCGTGACCCCCGCCACCAAGCTCGCCCTGCGGGTCGAGCCCGCGGAAGTCGTCTTCGGCAAAGAGCTCAAGGCGAAGGTGAAAGTCATCGTCGAGCGGGGCGAGGGGATCGATGAAGCGGTCACGCTCGCCACCGAGCCCGCTCAGAACGCCCTCCCCGGCAACGTCGCGATCGCGGTGAAGCCAATCGAGAAGGGGAAGAACGAGGTCGAGCTGGAACTGACCGCCAATGAGAACGCTCCCCTGGGGTCCTTCACGCTGGTCCTGTCGGGGACCCACAAGAAGGGGAACGATACGGCCGTGACCTGGACGCCCGGCCTCGGCCTCAAGCTCGATGTCCCGTTCACAGTGGCGATCAACGGCGATCCGAAGAAGCTCACGAAGGGGGGGGAACTCCCCGTGAAGGTCCAGGTGCAGCGGAACGCCGCCTACCAGGGAGAGATCAAGCTGACCGTGGACAAGCTTCCCAAGGGAGTCACGGCGGCCGAAGTCGTGATCCCCGCCGACAAGAGCGAAGCGGACCTCGTCCTCAAAGCGGCGGCAGATGCGATGGTCGGCCCGGCGAACGAGGTCGTCGTTCAGGCGGTCTCGCCGGCGAACGGCAAGATCAAGAACTCGGCCGGCCTGGCGGGACTCGTCGTCGAGTGACCGACGCGGCCAGACGCGATCGGCTCCAGCCGGTGGACTCGGCCGCAAGGCCGCTCTAGGCTCTGCCGGATGAACGGGATTTTTCTCACGGGGACCGATACCGGAGTCGGCAAGACCTGGGTGTCGGCAGCCCTCATCCGCACCCTCCGGTCCGCCGGACGACGGGTCGGTGCGTACAAGCCCGCCTGCAGCGGCGCCGAACTCTCCGCGGACGGCCAGCCGCTCTGGACCGACCTCGAGGTACTTCAGTCTGCCCTCGGGCGTCCTGAGATTTCACTCGATCGGATCTGCCCGCAGCGGTTCGCCGCACCCCTGGCCCCCCCCCTCGCGGCGGCCCGCGAAGGAAAGTCGGTCGACCGGGAACTTCTTACGAGCGGCCTCCGCCGTTGGGAACAGGACGCTGACATCATCGTTGTCGAAGGGGTCGGCGGTCTGCATTGCCCGATGACGGAGACGGAACTCCTGGCGGACCTCGCCGCCGAATGGATGCTGCCGATGATCGTTGTCTCTGCCAATCGGCTCGGGACGATCAGTCACACGCTCCTCACGATCGAAGCGATCCGCCGCCGGGAGATCCCGCTGCTCGGCTTCGTTCTGAACGAGGTCACTCCCGACGCCGATCCCGAGGCCCGCGCGGACCACATCCGCGAGATTGAGAATCGCTCAAACGCCCGCTGCCTGGCCGCGGTGGACTGGAATGCCCGGTCGATCCCGATCGACTGGCTGCCGTTCTGAGACCGCCGCGACCGAATCCGGTTCGTGGAGCGGAACATCTCAAGCGGTCAGAATCACGACCCGGGCGTCGACGTTCAGAATCTGCAGCCCGCACGGCAACTCGGCGACCGGAGTCTCCCAGTGCTTGTGCCCGCGGATCAGCAGTCCGATCCCCGAGCCGGCTACGGTTCCTCGTAGCCGCTCGAGCCCCCGCTGGTCTGCCTGAGTGCCGCAGGGCCCCTCGTGTGTGATGAGCAGGTCCGGTGACTGAAGGATGAGGCCCTCGAGTGCAGCGACATAATCCTCCTCGGTCCGGCGATTGGGGCGGGAGGGGCGGCCGATGATTCCGCCGAGTCCAGCGATCTTCATGCCGCCGGTTTCGACGATGTCCCCGTCGAGCAGGTGAGTGTTCCCGAACAGTTTCGGACGCTTCTGCGGAGGATCGCCGAACGTGTCGTGATTGCCGGCGACACCGGCCACCCACTCGAAGGCGGCCGAGAACGCCCGCCAGACGGGCGTGACATCTCCCGTGCCGCCCCGGGCATCGAGCGCGGGGACGGTGTAGAGGTCCCCCGCAAGGATCGCCCCGACCGGCTCACCCTTGCCGACACCGGCGAGCGGCAGCACCTCGTGAAGGAGCCGCTCCGGCAGCGCCTCTCCCAGGAGTCGCAGCGGTCCGTCCGGGGAATCCCGGAACCGTTCCCGGCCCTGCAGGTCCGCCGCGGCGACGACGGCGGAGACGCCGCGTGGGAGTCGATCAACCCGCGCGACGTGGACCGGCAGCGGATCTTCGGTGAACTGCCCCGCGCCCCGTCCCGCGTTCAGGTATCGCAGTTCGACGAGCGGCGACTCGGCCATTTCCAGAATCTTCATGCACTTCCCTGACACTTTCGTCAGCCCGGTGGTTCGCTCCGACACGGTTCACTGACGACCAGGATTCCAAAGCCAGTGCGGTTGGTAGCGTCCGTTTCTGGATTGTGTCACTCTGCCCGATCCCACCCGGGACGGCCTCTCCGTTGGCACCACACGGTGGGAAATGCAGTGAGGATCGATATGCGGCGGCTCGGCATTCTGATCGTCGGTTGGTTCCTGATCGCCACGGCCTCGGCGGACGAATTCCCGATGCCGTTCAACACGGCCGACGACGCCAGGGCGGTCGCGACTCCCGCCGATGAAGCGGTGAAGAAACTGCGGCTGCCGCCGGGATTTCAGGCCACGCTGTTTGCCGCCGAGCCGGACGTCCAGAACCCGATCGGGATGGCGTGGGACGCCCGGGGCCGGCTCTGGATCGCCGAGAACTACACCTATGCCGACGGCCAGACCCGGTTCGACCTCGGGCTCCGAGACCGGGTCCTGATCTTTGAGGACTCCAACGGCGATGGAAAGTTCGACAGTCGAAAAGTCTTCGTCGACGACCTGCAGATTCTGACGAGCGTCGAAGTCGGCCATGGCGGGGTGTGGGTGATGTGCCCGCCGCGGCTCCTGTTCATTCCGGACGCCGATCGGGACGACGTTCCGGACGGCCCGCCGCAGACGGTCCTCGACGGGTTCAACGTCTTCAGCGAGAGCTACCACAACTTCGCCAACGGGCTCCGGTTCGGTCCTGACGGCTGGCTGTATGGCCGCTGCGGCGGATCGTGCCCCGGTGACATCGGTCCCCCGGGAACCCCCGAGACGCGGCGGGTTCCGCTTCGCGGCGGTATCTGGCGGTATCACCCGCTTCGCAAGACATACGAGACGCTGAGTACCGGCACGACGAACCCGTGGGGGCATGACTGGGATGCCCAGGGGGAACTGTTCTTCTCGAACACCGTGGCCGGGCACTTCTACTACAACGTCGTGGGGGGGCACTTCAGCCGGAACGGGACGCTCGATCCAAACCCGCGGGTCTACCAGATGCTGGAGCACCACGCCGACCACTACCACTTCGACACCGGCAAGGGGTGGGCCAATTCGCGGGACGGGGTGGCGAACGACCTCGGCGGCGGGCACGCCCACTCGGGGGCGATGATCTATCTCGGCGACAACTGGCCAGCCGAGTACCAGACGAAGTTCTATACGATCAACCTCCACGGGCGGCGGGTGAACACCGAGGTCGTCGAGCGGCACGGGGCGGGCTTCGTGGCGAAGCACGCACCAGACTTCGCGGTCAGCGATGACCCGTGGTTCCGTACCCTCGATGTCAGTTATGGGCCGGACGGCGGCGTCTACATCATCGACTGGAGCGATACCGGCGAGTGCCATGAACGGAACGGCGTGCACCGGACAAGCGGGCGGATCTACAAGGTGACCTTCGGTACGCCAGCCCCGCGTACGGAGTTTGACCTGCGAAAGCTGCCCGATGCCGAACTCCTGGATCTTCACCGCCTGCCGAACGAGTGGTTCGTCCGGCAGGCGCGGCTGGTCCTCGCGGAGCGCTACGCCGCCGCGAGCCCGCCGGCTGCCACGGCTCGGGGACTGCTCGCGCAGATGGTGACGCACCCTGACCGGACCGTCCGGATCCGGGCGATGCTGACCCTGTTTGCGATGGACGCTCTCGACAGCCAGTTCTTCATGACCGAAGACCTGCATGCCGACGAGGCGATGCGGGTCTGGGGGGTCCGGCGGCTGACCGACAAACTGCTGCTCGACGGGCCGCTCGGACCGGTCGCCCAGGATCCGGCGACCGTCGCGAAGGATTCCCATGCCGCCGGTCTGCTCGGACCGCTCCTCCTGCGGATGGCGGTCGCCGACAAATCGAGCCTCGTGCGGCTGACGATCGCGTCGGCCCTCCAGCGGCTCCCCGTCGGTCAGCGGGCGCCCATCGCCCAGGCCCTCGTGGCGCATCCGGAGGACCGGGAGGACCACGACCTGCCGCTCCTCGTCTGGTACGGTCTCATTCCGGTGGCGGATGTCGACCCGGCGGCGCTCGTGCCGGTCGCTGAAGGCTGTCAGTGGCCCATCACCCGCAACTTCATCGCGCGGCGGCTCGCAGAAGAGATCGAGCGGACTCCGAAGCCGATCAGTGACCTCCTCGCCTTTGCGGCAACGCAGCCCGAGGAATACCGCCGCGACATCGTTCTGGGGCTCAGTGACGGCCTGCGCGGCTGGCGGAAGGCGAAGGCTCCCGCGAGTTGGAAGGCGGTCCTGCCGCTCCTTGAAAGCTCGAAGGACGAGAAGCTGCTTGCCGTCGCGAGGGACCTCAACGTCCTGTTCGGCGACGGCCGGGCGCTCGATGAAGTGAAGCGGATCGCCCTCGACAAGACCGCTCCGATTCCCGCCCGGCAGGCGGCTCTGACGACCCTGATCGAGAGCCGGCCGGACGACCTTCGAAAGATCTGCGAACAGCTCGTCGGCGAGCGGATCATCAATGTCACCGCCGCGCAGGGGCTCGCGCTCTTCGACGACCCGAAGATCGGCGAGCAGCTCGTGAAGGCCTACCGCGGGTTCCGCGCCCCCGAGCGGCCCCAGGTTCTCTCGATCCTCGTTTCGCGGGCTTCTTTCGCCAGGCCCCTTCTCGAAGCGGTGGCCGGCGGAAAGATTCCTCGCGAGGATCTGACGGCGTTCCACGTCCGGCAGATCCACAGCCTCGGGGATGCGGCGCTGGTCCGGCGGACGACTGAGGTCTGGGGACAGCTCCGGGACTCGTCGGAGGAGAAGCGAAAGCTGATTGCCGACCTCAAGGGAGAGCTCACCGACGAGGCGATGGCTCAAGCGGATCTCCCGCAGGGGCGGCTGCTGTTCGAGAAAACCTGCATGAAGTGTCACAAGCTGTACGGGCAGGGGCAGACGGTCGGGCCGGACCTGACCGGCTCGAACCGGGCCAACCTCGACTACCTGCTGGAGAACGTGATCGACCCGAGCGCTGTCGTGAACAAGGACTACCGGATGACGATTCTGGTCCTTGCCGATGGCCGGGTTCTGAACGGTCTCGTCACGCAGCAGACCGAGAAGACGATGACCCTGCAGGGGCTGACGGAGAAGACGACGATCGATCGGGCCGACATCGAGGAGAGCAAGCTTACGGAGCTCTCACCGATGCCGGAGGGGCTGCTGCAGACGCTCACTCCCGTGCAGATCCGCGACCTCGTCGCCTATCTGCGGCACCACAGCCAGGTGAAACTTCCGGCCGGGGCCGAAGCCGCCGCCCAGTAGTGGTCATCGGCCGCAACTCAGACCGCTTCCAGACTCCATTTGAAAGACCGGTTCATGTTCCAGGGACTTCGGACGGCGATCTACCAGGTTTCGGACCTGGCGCAGGCGACCGAGTGGTATACGCAGGTGCTTGGCTTCGGGCCGTACTTCAATCAGCCGTTCTACGTGGGGTTCAGTGTCGGGGGTTTTGAGTTGGGGCTGCAGGGGAATGCCCCGGCGGAGGCGCCGGTTGAGAATGTGGTGGCTTATTGGGGTGTTGAGGACGTGGAGGCGGCGGTGGTGCGGCTGACGGGGCTGGGGGCGACGGTGCATGCGGCGCCGATGGATGTGGGGGAGGGGATTGTTGTGGCAACGGTACGGGACCCGTTCGGGAATGTGTTTGGGGTCATTCGGAATCCGCACTTCCAGATCGCGCCCCCCGCCTCGACAGCGAGCTAGCCCCTGTCCCCGGTCCAGCAGGCTGCTGGCCCCGCCGGAGGCGCTCTCTCGTGGAACCGCGGAAAACCACGGGCGTCCGCTCCGGGAAACCGACGTTGAGGACTCCCACACTCATCGTCGCAGGGAGTGTGGCGTCAGCGTGCTGGAGAGGAGAGCCCGCCACACCAGCCCGCGATCGGCTATCCGTCGCGTTCTGTAGTTTCACGACAGAAGCGTCTCCGGCGGGCAGGAGCTCCCCCCCTGCAGCCGGGTGGCCGTGGCACGATGGGTTTGAACGGGTCCAGTCGTGCCGGCGAAAACGGGCTTCGAGCTGACTGTTGGCCCTGCGGAAGCGTGAACCGGCAGATCCCGCCGGTTCAGTATGCCACGTTCGCCGGGCAACCCTCCGGCTGACAGCGCCGGCACTGAATCCCATCCACCCGGTTGATCCGCGTCAGATCCAGCTTCGGATGATAGGCCCAGTCAAACCGGCACGGGCAATCATTCACATGATCCACAAGGTCGTTGTACCGCTCCGTCACAAAGCAGCACTGACAACCTGCTCCAGAGAGCGCAAGCAGAAGAGCCCCCAGCCTTCCCAGACTTCGCAGCATTCGGGCTCCCTCCCCCCGGCGATCCGACTCCCCCTCTTAGAATCGGCATTGACGAGCGGTGCACTTCGGCCCAGATCGAAAGTCGACAGGTTCCCGAACGGATGGCAGCGCCGAGCAGAGGTCCGGACATCCCTTCCTGCCACGGAGTGCAAGGAGGATCTCGAGAGAGGCCGGGCATCGACAGAAGGGCTCGGCACGCTTCAAAAGATCGACCTCACCGGCACTGGAGGGCTCGGTGTTCTGTCGGCCACTCTGGCTCTCTGTCTCTGCGAGCCTCTGGATCGAGGGTCCTGCGACGGACTCGTCGTGACCTGCTCGCCTCCCCGAGTCCCGTGACTTCCATGGACGAGACAGTCACGGTCCCAGCCCCCGCCCCGGCTCCTGGATTCCACGTTCTTCCGTCGTGCCTCCCCGCCTCGCGCTCCTCGGCCCCCGGAGAAATGCCAGTCAAGGCTTCACAATTTGCCTGGGCCCCGAACCGGCTCGTCTTGATTCCTGTCCGGTGGGACGCGAGGATTCGCGAGACTCTGCGGGATAGTCCCTCTGACCGGCGGGAGGATCCGCCGTTCGCGAGGGAAAATCCTCAGAACGCGTCGGAACACCGCCGCTTTTGCCCTTCGATGACGAGGGGGGCGGCGTATCATTCCTAGCGAGCGAAACGATTCGCTCGCCACAGGGAACAAGCCCGGTCAGTCGGTACTACGCCGCTGTCGCGGCGGGAATCGGCCCAGCGAGGAGAATGTCCTATCATCGCAAAAGTGACCTCGGATCGTGCCAGCAATGGCGTTTCCCGTTCCGTGAACGCGTCCGGCCTTGATAACGCCGTGCGCGCCGCCCAGGCCTGTGACACCATGCGGGGGAAGGACACGATCGTCCTCGACCTTCGCGCCATCACTCCTCTTTTTGATTTCTTCATCATCTCCACCGGCACCAACACCCGCCAGACCCGTGCCATGGCGGAGGAAGTCGACCGGCTCCTCAAGGGGCAGGATTCGAAGCGGATGGGGATGGAAGGGCTCGAGCCCGGCGACTGGATCGTTCAGGACCATGGCGACATCGTCCTGCACGTCTTCACCCCCGAGCAGCGGCGCCTCTACGACCTCGAACACCTGTGGGGCGACGCTCCGCAGATCAACTGGAAGGAACTCGCCGTCGCGGAAGCGGTCGCCTCCTGAGTGAGACGACACCGCGATGCTGCATACGGCGTTCGGGAACGACTTCCGACGAACGCCGTCGGGGGAGTTGTCACCCCCGCGTTTCCTTCCACGCCACGATCTCGCTGAGACCGCTCCCTTCTGAAGTCGAATCCGCGGCGACGCGTTGACCCGGGTCCGTGTCGACGGAGGCCCTGCCAACTCAGTCTCGCTGTGCGAGCCGGTTCAACCGCACCGGACGCGGAGCCCGCGCCGCTGTCCCGCAGCGCAGAGAAGCCACCGCGAGTCGCGACGCAGAACGGCCTCGCTCTTATTTCTCTTCCGGCGGCTTGCGGCGATGTCGACCGCGCTGGGTCCGTCCCTTCCGGCCCCGGCGCTCCGGCTTCCGCTCGGTCCCGCGGATCACGGGGATCTCCCAGTCCCGGAGTTGCGCCCGGAACTCGTCCTGCGTCAGGAGCCGCTGCGGCATGTCGAGTTCTGCGTCGGTGCCGGGCCGCCCCCCTTCGTCGTAGTCGGTCCGCTCGTGGACTTCCTTCTCGAGCGAGCGGAGCCAGGCGGGAATATCGACTCCCGAGCCCCACGAGTCCTCGAGATAGGTCTCGACTTCCTCGGTCAACTTCTCGAATGCGTCGGACCGGGGTTCCCCGTCGCGGGCGTCCTTGGCCGCCCGCTCGACGAGCGAAAGCATCCGGTTCACCGCCAGCGGCTTGATGAACCGCTGATTGAGGTGATCGACGATCGTCGGCATCCGCATCCCGTAGCGGACCTGCAGCTCCCGCAGGTCCTTGAGGTGCTGCTCGGCCAGTTCGCGGGTCTGGGCTTCGTAGGTCGATTCCCACAGCTCCGCCGCCTCGGCGTGGCCGAGCCGGGCGAGCATCTCGTGGACGAGCGTCACCGGCTGCATGTTCCACGAGTCCCGGTCGTAGCGGGCCTCGACCCGCAGGAACTCGAGGAGGCAGTAGAACATCTCCCCGTAGTCCGACTGGGTCGTCGTCGTGTTGTACTCGAGGAACCGGTCAAACTTGTCGACGACGATCCCGTAGATCTGCTCGAGGCACCACTCGGCGTCGGAGCGGTCCAGCGTCCCCGAGTCGAGGTCTTCCAGGAGCCGCATCGGCTTGAGCGGGTCCTGCTCCTCTTCGAGGTAGTCGAGGTACCAGTCGATCCCGTTGTGGAGGATCGCCCGGACGTTGCCGAGCGTGAGCTGGCTGGCGTGGAACAGGTCGCCGCCGTAGCTGTGGATGAACTCGGCCAGCGTCTCCCAGTCATCCTCGTTCCGGAGGCCGTCGACCGCGGAGATCCGCATCGTCCGGCTGTGCTCCATCCAGAGCTGCTGGAACGGCTCAACGATCTCGCCGACGGCGTCGATCAGCTCATCGACCGGGGCGCGGCGCTGCTCCGCGCCGGTCTCGCTCGCCGGCTGGGGGGCCCAGCTGTCGACCGACTCGATCGTGGCGGCGAGGCTGTGGCGAAGGGCGATATCAAACAGGCGGTCAAACTCGGTGATCGCCTGCCCCTGCGGACGCCACTTCCGCTCCATCCTGTAGGCGGTGTGGAGGACGTGGTACGTCTCGCGCAGGAGCCCCAGCCGCGGCAGTTCCCTGAGGAAGAACCGGACGACCGACTGCATCGCCTGTGCTTCGAGGATCGGCGAGGGCTCGCCGCTGTTCTCGAACGGGACGTACAGCAGCGGGTGCTTTTCGAGCCAGGTCAGCGTGTCGGGGAGGAGTTTCCCGACCGCGGCCGCGTCGCGGCGGATGATCGCCCGGTAGGTGTCGCCGAGGACATGGTCCGGCCGGGGGGGGGCGTCGGTCTTCGGCGGGAGGCAGCCCGCGAGGAGCCGCTCGCCGTTCCGCAGGCAGATGAGCGTCGCGATGATCTGGTGCAGCAGATAGAACTTCACCTGGAGCTGAATGTCGTATTCGACGTTCGCGTCATGCTCGCCGGAGGGGGCCGCGATCTCGTGGTCCCACACTCCTTCCATCAGTTCGGCGAGATCGATCTGCCACCGCTGGGTCTGGGCGTGCCACTCGCGGATCGCCGAGAGCGTCCCCTCGTCGAACACGAGGTCGTTCGAGTCCCCCTGGTGGGCGTCGGCGACGAGGCTCACCGCCGCCATCTGCCACAGCTGGGCGACGGCGTTCAGGAACTTGAGCCGCGGCTCCATCTCCCGGTTGATCAGCTCGAACTCGGTGTTCCGGAACCCGAAGTCGTTCTCGAGGGTGTCTCCCCAGTTGCCGTCGTCCGCGCTGTCCCGGAACGTGACGTCGTCGTAGGCGGCGCCGAAGACGTTGTCGTCGTCGTCTTCGTCCTCCTGGGGAGCTGGAGTTTCGGCCTGCGGCTTGTTCGGCGGCCGGTTCTTGTCCTGGGCCCGCTGGACCGCCCGTTCCATCCGCGGGACGGACCAGTACTCTTCGGCGTTCGACTCGAGGAACGCGAACATCCGCCGCAGGAGGGACGAACGCCCGGCCGGGAACGAGGCCCCGTCCCGCGTCGTGGCGGACTTCATCCAGCGGATCAGCGATGAGTAGATCGAGTGGCGGGTCGACTCAACCCCCGCCTGATCGATCTGGCTCAGCCACTGCATCAGGAGCGCCATCGAGGCGATGTGGTCGTTCTTGGTCAGAAGCGCGTCGACGACGAGGGCGTAGGACTGGGCGGACTCGAACTGCTCGAGCTTCTCCCGCCAGAAGCCGATGTCGCCGGCCGCCTCGCCTGCCTCACGCCATTCCTTGAGGACTTCGGCGACCCGGTTGGCGGACTCCCAGCTGTCGTGGCCGAGAACCTGCGGCAGATCGTCGATGACGTAGCTGGCGAACTGGTCCCACCAGTCGGTCAGATGCCGGAACGCCGCCGAGAGCCGCTCGCGGAGTGCGCCGTTCCCCTGCGCGGCCGCTTCGCCGACCGCGCGGGCGAAGACGTTGAACACCCCCTCCAGCAGTTCCAGGAGCGTCTCGACCCGGTTGTCAGGGATGACGTCTTCCCGTGTGTGGAACAGCGGGAACTGCCCCTGGAAGCCCAGGATATTCCACGGATCGACGAGCGCGCCGCACTCGATTCCCCGATGGATCAGCCCCTCGAGCTCGAGGACCAGCGGAGCGGCTCCTTCGAGGTTGCCGCGGCCGAGCATCAGCTGCGCGGTGGTGATGCGAGACTGAATCTCGCACTCGAACCGGATCGACGCCGCCGGAATCGCCGAGGCCTGCTTGGCGCTCGCCTCGGGGTAGCCGAGCCGGGCATCGAGATAGGCGATCTCCCGATGCTGGATCTGCCGCGCTCCGTAGCCGGCGAGGTGCATGTTGAGGTACTGCCGGACGTGGCCGAACGGCTGCTGCGTCCGCTCCTCTTCCTTCCGCAGTCTCTTGAGCCGGGCGCCGCTCACCTGCTGCATGAGCCGGGCATAGAACGCGTCCCGCCGCCGGGCGACGACCGGCAGCAGCGACGTGAGCGACGTATTCGAGTCGTGCGTGTTGGGGCCGTCTCCCGAGATCGAGGAGGCCATCAGCATCGTGCCGCACAGGGCCGCCGCGGCGTCGAACAGCCGCTCTTCGCGGGAGGTACGGACCTTGGGATCGTCGACCCACACCAGGAGCGCGTCGAGGATGACTTTCCGCAGGATGAACCGCCGGAACCGCCCCCGGTTGTCGATCTGGTGCGGGTCCCACTCGCCAAACATGTAGTTCGTGCGTTTGTTGACCGGGTGCAGGTGGTCGTGGGCCCGGACATCGATCGCCAGCTCCTCCATCTGGGCGAGCCGGAAGTGGGCTTCCTCGAGCAGGTCGGCGGGGGCTTCTTTCAGGAACGCGAGGGTGTGGTCGATCAGCTCGCGATAGGGCCCGACCGCGACTCCCGCGCCATCGATCAGGATCGGGACGGGGCGAAACCGCTCGTGGTCGTAGACCTCCATCTTGCGGTTGTTCTCGAGGACCGCGACCGGCCGGTAGCCGACGAAGTCATTCACCTGCTGGAGGGCGCCGGGGATGATCCGCGCGGCATCGTCCCACGGACCTCCCTGCTGCAGGACCGCCTCGAAAAAGCAGCCGATGAGGAACGGCTGCTCGAAGTCGGCCGGGGTCAGGTGGAACAGGAGGTCGGCGTGGTGCTGGCGGTACGCCTCGAGGAAATGGACGAGCGTCAGGTCGACGACGCTGCGGGCCTGGGAAACATCCTGGAAGGCGGGGGTCGTCCCCTGAAGGGCATCGAGCTGGGCGTGCAGGAAGGTGCGGAGGGCTTCGACCGGACGCTCTTCGGGGAGCCGCTCCCAGAGCCAGTTCAGACGCCGGAAAAAGGCCGCATCCCGCTTTCCGCCCGAGAAGTTCAGGTGGCCCAGCAGCTCACGAACTGTCGCCAGATCGTCCGTCGTCAGGTTGTCCAATCCGGGAGACTTCCGTGCTGCCATCTCTCACCGACTTCTTAATCCCGCTTCCACGCCGCGCCGGCCGGCAGCGGGATCGCCGGCAGGGCCAAGTGGCTCATTGTGATGGACTTGCGGGAGTGCGGTAAAGCCTCTCGGCAATCACCGCATCCCGGTTTCGGATTTTGAGTTTCTGCAAGGGATCGTGCCGGTCGGGCAATCCGGGACGGGCGGGTCGCAGCCGTAGGGATTTTCCCCATTCCGGCCCGGTGTCCAGCACCCGTCTGGCACCTCCTTGTCAGAATTACGCGGCAGTGTGATCCATTTGACAGAGATGGAGGTCCGCGATTGGCAAGATTGTCTCCCGACCATTGAGAATCGGCACGTCGCTCAGATTGCTCTTCCCCTGGTACACACTGTGCATAAACTGAAGAGCAACTGAAACTTTGGGAGGTTCGCTCGCGAATGAGCGACCAACCCACTAGCATTTGCTGATGCAATGGAGACCTGCGACGGCGGAGTCCAGGCGTTTTCAAGGTATCACTTGGGAGATCACGGAATGAAGAAGATGATCGCATTGGCCGCCGCGGCCCTGTTGTCGGTGTCCTACTTCGCTCAGGCGGCTGACAAGGCGGAATGCCTCGAAGTCGGCTCGAAGGTCGGCGCCTTCTACGTCACCGACGTCACCGGCCCTGAAGCGGGCAAGAAGCTCTGCTACCGTTGCAAGTACGGCAACCGCCCCGTCGTCACGATCTTCTCGCGGAACGTTGACGATCAGGTCGCATCGCTGGTGAAGGGTGTCGACGACGTCGTCGGCAAGAACCAGGACAAGAGCATGGCGGCGTTCGTCGTCCTTCTCTCGGACAACCCGGAGAAGTCGGCCGACACCCTCAAGAAAACCGCGGACAGCGCTGGCGTCAAGCACACGCCGCTCACGACCTTCGACGGCCAGGCCGGTCCGGAAGGCTACAAGATCGCCAAGGAAGCCGACACCACCGTCATGATGTGGGTCAACGGCGAACTCAAGATCAACGAGACCTACAAGCAGGGCAAGCTCGATTCGGCTGCCGTCTCGAAGCTCGTTGGCGAGACCAAGACGATCCTGAACTGAACCGAGCCGATCTCCATCGGAACTCACGAGCCCCTTCCGCAGCGCGGAGGGGGCTTTTTTTATTGCGGTCCCGAAGCCGGGATGAGAGAATCGGGCCAGCGGCGCTTCCGGGTTAAGACGAGTGGGTGGGCGGATCGAAGTTCGTGTCCTGCCGGGATGCGAGTGAAGTGCGGGATCGCGTCCGATGTGAAGACGTTTGCGCGATCTTGTGGCAGCATTGCGCGAGAGGCGACCGAGACAGGTGACCTGACAGTCATTTCTCTCGGGAACGACAGGGACGGGATCGGAGATTCCCTGAAGATCGGCTCGATCCTGAAGACGAATGCGGCAAGTGAGCGCATTGAAGAGGGGGTAAGAAAACGTGCCTGGAACAATCACCCGGAGTTCATTGCATTGATGTGAGTGAACCCGATAATCCCCTTGCCCGGCGTTGGTTGAGCGGGGTGCAGAGCTGGCCCGCCTCACCTTGTTCCCGACGCCGGGCGTTTTTCTTTGACCCGGATGCTCGCCCCGACACGGTCATCCGCCGAACCTCTTCGGAACGCGGGTTTGACGACGGATGGAAGAGCTCGCTGCTGGAGTCGGCGATCGATCTTTGGGCGTGGTTGAATCCCGCGCGGTCGGCGTTCGATAATGCCGCTCCCGTCTTCCACCCGCTCTGAGGATCGCATCATGGCCAATGCTTCCCTTCCCGCAGTCTCGTCTGACGCGCCGTCGCTCGACGGTGAATCGACGACCGGGCTGCAGAAATACCTCGACCGGGCGCTGGCCACCGTCAAATCGCTGGGGATCGGCCGGCGGGACGAAGTTCCGCAGGAGCTGATCTCGCTCCTCGACCAAGTGAAGTCGCTCGACGAAGCCCGCGTCCTGGCGATTGCCGACGTCATCAAGCACATGAGCACGTTCAACGCCCTCGTGCGGGACAACGTCGAGAACATCACGATCGGGAACCGGTACCTCGAAATCACCCAGATGTTCGATTCGATCCGCGAGGATTCGAAGACTCTCATCGCCCAGCTCGACGACGGCAAGATCGGCTTTGGCGAAAAGGTGCAGAACCTCTGGATGCGGATCCGCCGCGGGACCCCCTCGGCCCGGTTCGAGAAGATCATCGACTCCTACCGCGACGTCTCGAAGGACACCAAGGAGCAGCTCCAGCGGGAGTCGGCGATCATGGACGCCTACATCGACTTCCGATTCGCCCTGAAGCAGGCCGAGGTTCTGGCGGGGGAAGTCCTCGACAAGGAGATCCCGATCCTCGACGCGGCCCGGAAGGGGCTGGCGGACGCCCAGGCGACCGTCGACGCGGACAAGGGGACCGACCAGACCGGCCGTTCCAAACTGGAACTGAAGCGGGACGAAGCCCGCGAGGCGTTCGCGAAGGAAGATCGCAATTACCAGCTCCTGAAAGACATCTCCGAGAACCTGCAGATCGGCTACGACGTCGGCGAGACGCTGATCACAAAGCTCAAGCAGACGCACGACGTGAAGGACCGGGTCTTCCGCCGGGCAGTCACGTTCTTCACCACGAACGAGCACGTCTTCACGATCCTCGGGACGGTCTACACCTCGCAGCACGGGCTCCACGAAGTGACCCAGGCGACCGAAGCGATGAAGACCGGCGTCAACAAGGGGCTGGAAGACGTCGCCGAGGTCGGCCGCGAGCTGGAGCGGGCGGCCCTCAAGGCGGGATACGGTTCGACGATCAAGCCCGAGTCGGTCCAGAAGCTCGTCGACGCGATCAGCAGCTTCCAGATCGAGTCGCTCGAGACGATCGCAGTGCTTCGCCGCGAGAGCGAGCAGAACGCCAAGGAGATCCGCCGCGTCGTCGAGGACGGCAAGAAGCGGTTCCAGGAGACCCTCGCCCGGTATGCCCGTGAAGGAAAGGCCTGAGCCGACGGGGGACGTGGCCGCTTTCGCACCTCGGCCTGTTGTCCGGGCCGTCCGTCAGACGGTCCGGGGCGGAACGCCGTTTAGTTTGCGGCGTACTGCTCGGCGTATTCGAGGACCCACTGCTCGATCATCTGCTCCAGCACAGGCAGGTCGAGCTGTTCGAGCCGCTGGTAGTGGCGGCGGTGAAATACCTCGCGGTTCCGGATCGTCCCCTTTGCCAGGATCTCGACGATCGGCGCAGTTCCGAGCGGCGTCACGAGCATCTCGAGCCGGGAGTAGAGCCCGTCGCTCCCACGTCCCGCCTGCAGTTTGATGTCGTCGCGACTGACCTTCGCCCCCCACCCGTCCGAGCCGAGAAGGGACTGGTACTGGAACCCTGGGAAGTGGTCCGACAGCTTGTGCAGGCAGGCTTCGATCTTGTCGGACAGGTCGGTCCGCGCCCGCGAATGACGCGACCGGACCTCCTCCGCGGTGAGCTGCCGCTCGTACTCGGCGCGGTCACGGACCGTCCGCGAGCGCTCGCCGCGTTCGATGGCCTTCTGCAGTCGCTGATCGAAATCCATGAATCCCTCGGGAAAGAGCGACGCAGTCTCACGCGCTGCGGTCCAGTCCGCAAACGTCGCCCGGAGAATGATACGCACGAGGGGGCTGGAGAGGGATGGTAAACCGGTACGCCGCGGCTCCCACGCGATTCCGGGCCGGACAGGACATTCACACGACGGTAATCTTCACCCCGTCAGTCGTCGGTCGTGAACCGACCGCGGAAGGCGTTCACCGCCCGGACCGCCTGCGTCGTCGCCGTGAGGGCGATCTGATAGCCGAGCATCCCCAGCATGATCAGCCCCGCGGTCAGGATCCGGAACGAGATGTTGTTCTCTCTCGATTCGTAGTCGGGGCTCGCGCTGATCAGCAACAGCGCCCCGATCAACGGGATTGCCCCCGCCAGCAGGGGAATCGTCCGGAGGAGAAAGCGGAATCGCCGGACCTCCTGCTCCGCCTGCTCCCGGAACCGCTGCGGGTCGACCCACAACGCGGGGTAGAAGACGCACACGGTGAGGCACAGGACGCCGAGCGACGAATACGTCAGGGCGATCAGCCCCGAGAGGAGGATCGACAGCTGGAAATGAGCGACATCCTGCCACGTCAGTGGCCCCGCGAGCAGATGCAGCCCCAGGGGGAAGAAGATCATCCCGGGGAGCCACCCGATCAGCGCAATCCGGGCGGTCCAGATCGGAAAGTCGATGACCCGGTCCCGGATCTGGGTCGTGGCGGCGGAGTCGTCGAACCGTTCCTCGCGGCGGATCCAGTGGCGGAACACCGGCCGGACGAGGGAAAAGCAGAGCCAGACACAGGCGGGGTAGACAAGGATGTTGTAGTAGTTGGCGAGTTGGAAGAACGCGGGCTGCTGCTCCTTGCGGACGATCTTCAACAGGTTGTAGGGGATGTTGAAGAGGCTACCGAGGAGGTGCGGGACGAGACCGACGATCGCCAGCGTGATGAACGGGTGCTGGCGAAACCAAGTGGAGAACGGTGAGCGGCGCTCGACTTCGCGGAGCGTCCGCCGCATCTCGCTCACATGCGCAAGAGCCTGCGACATCTCGCTCGCCGATTCCCAGCGGTCCGCCGGATTCGGAGCGAGCGAGCGCTGCAACGCCGCGCGGATGGCAGGTTCCGCTTTGAGGCCGGGATCCTCCCACAACCCGCCCGGGTGGCGGCGGAGTTCCGCCATGTGCCGGAGTGTCTCTCCCGGTGACTCCCTCTTCGGAACCGGTGGGAAGGGAGGCCGCCCCTTGAACAGTTCGTACAGGATCACGCCGAGCGAGTAGAGGTCCGCCTTCTGCGTCACCGCGTCGGGCTGCGTCGGGTCCTCGGGGTTGTAGGCGTCGAGGTGCTCGGGGGCCATGTAGGGGAGGGTCCCCCCGAAGACGTGCGAATCGAGCCCCTCGTCCTTGAGGATATTCGCCAGGTTGAAGTCGACGAGCATCGGCCGGCCGTACTGGCTGATCAGGACGTTCCCCGGTTTGAGGTCCCGGTGGACGACGTCATGCCGGTGAGCGTGCGCGAGCGCGTCTGCCAGACGACTCACGATCCAGCAGACGGCGTCGGCGTGGTCGAGCTCCGACAGCTTCTGGCGGTCGGCCAGTTGCTCGGGGTCGAACTCCGCCGCCACCGGATGGCTGGCGTCGATCGCGCTCAGAACGTCCGCTCCCGTCCAGGAATCCTTTTTCTCAGCCAGGCGATCGAGCAGGTCGTCGAGCGCGGCGGAGGGGACGTACTGCATGCACAGCAGCCGCATCCCCTGCCGGAGCGATTCGGAATAGACCCGGACGATGTGCGGATGGTCGAGCCGCGCGAGAGTCCGCCCTTCCTGTCCGATGCTCGGGGCGATCTTGAGGGCGATCTGGCGGGAGAGGGACACCTGCCACGCGAGGTAGACGGCACCGAAGCCCCCCCGTCCCAAGGTGGCGACGATATGAAAATCCTCGATCTGCTGCCCCGCGACGAGAGCCAGCGGATCGTTGCTCGTCGCCGGGGGTGGGCTCGCGAGCGGCACCGGGAGGCTCGGCAGGAACCCAATCGACATCGGGATGCTTTGCGGATCGGCGATCTCGCTCGCCCCCGACGGAGCCCCGCCTCCCCCCCCCGCTCCCGAAGGGTGGATCGTCGTCGTCCGCCAGAGATCAGAGTCGTCGGGCTTCATCAAGGGGAGGAGGGGCTGCGGCCATCCTGACGGGGAACGGAACCGGACCGCCGAGTCGCGGCATAAAAAACCGGCTCGGGCCTCTCGAGCGATCTGGACCCGGAAATCGGAGGAAGGTTCTCCAGAACCGCAACCGGCCGGTTTCAGACCAGTTGGCTTCAGGCCGGCGGCCACCGGAGGTCAGGTTGTCTGCCAATTCTCCAGCGCGGTCCGGCAGTAGTCGAGCAACTGCAGCTCGATCAGTTCCTCCTCGACGTGCTCGCGGCGGTTGTCCGCCAGCGAGTCGATCACCGACCGGAGCAGGCATTCGGCGAACAGCTCGCGGGCGCGGTGCACCAGCACCCGGACATTGGCGGAAGAGATCTCGCGGCCGGTCCGGCGGGTGGCGATCTCCGCCAGCTCGGTCGAGTTCGCCTCCGGGTTCTCGACGCGAGTCTTGAGGACTGTGTAGTAGGGTTTTCCGGAGTCCTTCTCGTCCTGCTCGAGCCGGCCCCAGGCCCGGGAGAGCAGATCCTCCCGCCAGCTCCTGGTGAAGGCGGAGTCCTCGGCCGTGACGAGGACGCTGACGTCGTCCGCGGGATCCGCCTCCAGCGGACCGGTCTTCCCCCGCTTCTTCTGAAGCCGCTGCTGGTCGACGATCAGGTGGCAGAGGCAGGTTTTCAGAAAGCTGCGGAACCGCCCCTTCTCGGGAGAGACGTTCCGGAAGTCCCCTCGGACGAACCGGAGCGAGAACTCCTGAAAGGCTTCGTCGGCCGCCTCTTCGCTCCGCAGGGCGCCGAGAAGATACCTGCGGGCTGCGCCGCCGTACTCGCCGAGCAGGCGCCGCTGTGCCTCGCGGGCCGCGGCGGCATCCTCGTCGTGAGCCTGCCGGACGACCGACCAGAGCGTCGCGATCTCACTCAGGCGCTGATTGTCTTGGGCCAAAGAGGTTCTCCTGAAAGGAGTTCGACGATACCCGGCCCGAGCCGCCTCCCGCAACGTATCCCCTCCGGAAACGCCGGCCGGCCCTTGACGGAATTCCCGCAGAACGCCGTTGAAATTCCCCGGCCGGGGACCAAGTATTCCTCCTCTGGTTTCCTCGGTCTGCTTCACCCATGCCCTCCCACAACACCACCCTCTCCACGATCGGCTTCGATGCGGACGACACGCTCTGGCAGAACGAGCAGTTCTTCAGGCTGACCGAGCGGCGGTTCGCCGGGCTGCTGGCGGATCATGCGTCCCCCGAAGACATTGCGCACCGGCTGCTCGAGGCGGAAAAGCGGAACCTCCAGTTCTACGGGTTCGGCGTCAAAGGGTTCACGCTGTCGATGATCGAGACGGCGATTGAGGTCACCGCCGGCCGAGTCCCCGCCACGGTGATCGAGGAGATCCTGGCGGCGGGCCGGGAGATGCTGCGGCACCCGGTGGAGACGCTGCCGCATGTCCGGGAGACGCTCGAGGAGCTGTCGGGGGCGTTCCGACTGGTGCTGATCACCAAGGGGGACCTGTTCGACCAGGAGCGGAAACTGGCGCAGTCAGGGCTGGGGGACCTGTTTCAGGGGGTCGAGATCGTCAGCGACAAGACCCCCGAGGTGTATGACCGGGTCTTCAAGCGGCATGGGGACGGTCCTGCGCGGAGCATGATGGTCGGGAACTCGCTCAAGTCGGACGTCGTCCCGGCGATCGTGGTGGGGAGCTGGGGGGTTCACATCCCGCACGACCTGACCTGGGTTCTCGAGCACGTGGAGCCGCCGGTTCACGAGCCCCGCTTCCGGAGCATTCCGCATCTCGGAGAGCTTACGGGGCTCATCGCGGGGCTGGCGTAGCGACTCAGCGCGTGACGCGGCAGTCCGGAAGCGATCGCTTCAGGTCGTCGATCTGCTCGTCGGTCACGGGATCCTTGGAAGATCCAGTCACGGCCAGCGTGCGGAGGTTCTTCAGGGCCTTGAGCGATTCGAGCCCTTGCGGGGTCATGCCGGTGTAGCGAAGCGTCAGGTCTTGGAGATGCGGGATATCCGCGAGAGTCTTGACGCCCGAGTCGGTCACGTTCGGCGTGGCGACCAACCGCAGGCTCTTCAACTTCGGAAGGTCTTTGAAGTTTTCGAGCGCGGCGTCGGTCAGTTCCGGACTGCAGACAAAGTCGAGTGAGGTGAGTTCGGGGAGGGCCTTAAGGGCAGGCACACCGGAGCCCGTAATATGGCAGTTGAGCCGCAGCTCACGGAGCTGGGGGAGAGCGGCGACGGTTCTCAGTCCGTCGTCGGTCACGTGCGTACTCATCAGGGTCAGTCGCCGCAGGTGGGGGAGTCCGCGAAGCGGTTCGCGCAGACTGGCCAGAGTCTCATCGGTGAGCCGTGCTGACTGGATCGTCACTTCGATGATGGGGCGGGCCGTTGAGGAGTCGTCCCGGACGACGCGTCCGCCCAAAGCTTTGATCTGGGCCTCGACCGAGTCGGTGGTTTCCTGCGCGGCCTGTGCCCAGACGGCGACGTCCGATCCGGTGGCGAGGAGTCCCACGATCAGGAGAGTCCAGCGGAGAACGTTCCGTCCGGTCGAGATGCGTGTTCGAGTTTTTGTGCCCATGACGCCCTCGCCGATTCTGAGATCCGGGAACGATCACCGCTCAGTCCCAATTTCACCGTGGGCACGATCGGGAAGTCAACAAGGATCCGGCGTCGCTGCGTCGAACGGGTCTCCTTCCCCCGGGTCCAGCACGCTGCTGGCCCCGCCGGAGGCGCTTTTCGTTGTGGAACCGTGGGAAACCTTCGGCCGCCACTTTGGGGAACTGCCGTTGAGGGCTCCCTTCCCTTTCGTCGCGGGGAGTGCAGCCGGGGCGAGTTGACGAGGAGGGTATGCAGCGCCGGTTCGCGATCGGATGTCCGTTGTGTGCCGTGGTTCCACGTCGAAAACGCCTCCGGCGGCCAGGAGCTCCGCCCCTGGACCCGGGTGGCCGTGGGACGATGGGTTTGAGCACGCAGCGTCGTGCCGGCCAGAACGGGGTCTAGGCCATGGTGTCTTTGCGGTTCATCGCTCTTGGCGAACAGCCGCCTCGTCCAACCGATCGAGAACGATGTCAATAATCCGCGGATGAAGACCCAGCGGACCGCAAAGCTGAAACGCAACGTCCGGATACCGCGCCGCAAAGTCCGCACGGAACCGCTCCAGATCCCCCGTCACGTGAGCCCCAGCCGAAAGAAAGTACGGCATCATCCGCACCCGCGTCGCACCAGCGGCCAGACACCGCGACAACCCCTCCGGAATCGTCGGCTCGGCCAGCTCAAGATACGCAATCTCGATCCGCTCACCCGGCAGATGCGGTGCAAGCATCTCCGCCAGACGGACAAGGTCCGCATTGGCTTCCGGCCGGCGGCTGCCATGAGCGATCAGAAGTGTGGCGGAGGTAACAGGCATGGCAGATCGTCACTCACTCTGAGGCGAATGTCCTGAGGTCGGTGAACCCCGACCGGGTCAGGGAGACCGCTTCAAGAGCTTCTTGAAATCCTTCCACGGCTTCGTATTCGCCACATCCTTCTTCGTCAGTCCGGCGCGGCGAGCCTGATAGACCCCGTACTCCATCGTGTCAAAGCCACCCGTGCTGTGGGAGTCGGTGCTGATCACGATCGGGATGCCGAGATCCTTCGCCGCCGCCGCGCGGATGTCGTCGAGATCGAGCCGAGCCGGGTTGGCGTTGATCTCCATCATGACTCCGTGATCGGCGGCGGCTTTGAAGAGCTCGTCGAAGTCGATGTCCGCCCCAGCGCGGCGGCCGATGATCCGGCCGGTCGGGTGGCCGATAATCGAGACGTGCGGATTGCGGATCGCGGCCAGGAGCCGCTTTTGAATCTGCGCCCGGGGCTGCTTTAGCCCGTAGTGCAGGACCGCGATCACCCACTCCGCCTCCGCCAGGACCTCGTCCGGCAGGTCCATCGTGGCGTCTTCCAGGATGTCGCATTCGATCCCGCACAGGATCTCGATTCCCTTAATCGACTGCCGGACCTTCTGGATCTCACGCCAATGGGAGAGGGCCCGTTCCCCATCAAGGCCGTTCGCCATCGCGACCCGCTTCGAGTGGTCCGTGATCGCGATGTACTTGAGTCCGCGGGCCTTGGCCGCCTCCGCCATCTCGGCGATCGAAGCCGCGCCGTCGGTGGCGGTGGTATGCATGTGGAGGTCCCCCTGGATGTCTCCAACGTCCAAGAGCGTCGGGAGCTTGCCCTTCTCGGCCAGTTCGATCTCTCCCCGGTCTTCCCGCAGCTCGGGAGGAACCCATTTGAGGCCGACCGCGTCGTAGATCTCTTCCTCAGTCCGTCCGGCAACGCATGTGTCGCCGCGGAACAGGCCGTACTCGTTCAGCTTGAGGCCTCGCTCCTGAGCGCGGCGGCGGATGACGATGTTGTGCTCCTTGGAGCCGGTGAAGTACTGCATCGCCGCGCCGTAGGACTCTTCGGGGACGACGCGGAGGTCGAGTTCCATCCCCTCCTTGAGGCGGACCCGCTGCTTGGTCTCGCCACGGGCGAGGACCGATGCGACGAGGGGGTGGGCGGCGAGGCGGTCCATGACCGCTTCGGGCTCTTTCGAGATGGCGAGGACGTCGAGGTCGGCGCAGGTCTCGCGGCGGCGGCGGCAGCTGCCGGCGACGTCGCATTGTTTGACAGCGGGCATCTTGCGGAGGTCGTCGACGATCGCGTCGGCGAGGATCTTGGCCTCGGCGAGGTAGACCCGCTGGCCCGCCTGTTCGGCCATGGGGAGGCCTTCGAGGATGATCTGTTCGGTCTTTTTGCCGAAGCCTTTGATGGCGGCGATCTTCCCGGCTTCCGCAGCGGCGCGGAGCATGTCGAGGGAGTTGATCTGGAGTTCCTGGATCAGGAGCGCAACCTTCTTGGGCCCAAGTCCGGGGATGCGGAGGATCTTGAGGGCGACGGCGGGGACCTGTTTGCGGAGGTCGTTGAGTTGTGAGAGTTCGCCGGTCTCGACGATAGCGACGATCTTTTTGGCGAGGTCATCGCCGATGCCGGGGATCTCGGTGAGGGATTTGGCGCCTCCCTGTTCGGCGAGCGTTTCGATGGAATCGCTGGAGCTTTCGATGCTGCGGGAGGCGTTGCGGTAGGCGCGGACGCGGAAGCTGTTGGCTCCCTGGATTTCGAGCAGGTCGGCCATTTCGTCGAAGAACTTGGCGATTTCGGCGTTCTGCATGGCGGCGATCGAAGCGGTGATGCGAGGGCGGTGGGGAACCGCTCAGTGTACTGAACCGTCGCCTAGGGAGAGAGCCCTTACCCCGGTCCAGCGGGACGCTGGCCCCGCCGGAGGCGCTTCTATCGAGGAACCACGGCAAACAGTCGGCGCCCGCCTTGGGGAAGCAGCGTTGCGGGCCCCTCTCTCAATCACTGCGGGGAGTGCAATGCCGGCGTGCCTGAATGAGGAGTCCTCCACACCCGTCCGCAATCGGACGTCCGTCGTGTTTCATGGTTCCACAACGAAAAGCGCCTCCGGCGGGGCCAGCAGCCTGCTGGACCGGGGTGGCCGTGGGGCGATGGGATTGAGCAAACGGCGCTGTGCCGGCCGGGACGTGATTCGATCGGTCTTCCGAAGTCCTCTGAGACCGCCGCGGGAGCAGGAATCCATTGCAAAACCGCCCCCCAAACCCAGTCCTCCATCACATTCCCTTATGAGTCCCATTTGCCAGGGGCACCTTGAATCCCGCCCCCCCCGGTTTATACTTCGCCCGAGGTTTGCTTGAGCCGGCGGAGCCGTCCCTCTCCTCCGCCCACCTCCCTTCTGACTTCTTCCGACAGGTTTCACGCACATGAGCGCACAGGTTGGCAAGCCGGCACCGAACTTCTCGGTCCAGGCCTACGATCGCACCAAGAACAACTCCGATCAGCAGTTCCGCACGATCAATCTCTCCGACCTCCGGGGGAAATGGGTCCTCCTGTTCTTCTACCCCCTCGACTTCACCTTCGTCTGCCCCACGGAAATCGTCGCCTTCAACAAGGCCCTCGGCGAGTTCCGCGACCGCAACTGCGAAGTCCTCACCGCCAGCACCGACAGCGTCTACTCCCACAAGGGTTGGTGCGACGCCCACGGCGACCTCGCCGGCCTCAAGTACCCGATGCTCGCCGACACCACCCATGAACTCTCCCGCGCCTACGGCGTGCTCAAGGAAGACATGGGCGTCGCCTACCGCGGCACGTTCATTATCGATCCGAACGGCGTCGTCCGCTGGACTGCCGTCAACGACCTGTCCGTCGGCCGGAGCGTCGAAGAATGCCTCCGCGTCCTCGACGCACTGCAGACCGATAAGCTCTGCCCGTGCAACTGGAAGTCCGGCGAAACCACGCTCAACTAGTGCATCAGGCCGCGAGTCGGACCTCGCTGCCTTGGATTTGATGTGACCGCATGACCGCGGACGATCGCCCCCGGCGATTCTCCGCGGTTTTTTCCTTCACTCCCCGGGCCCGACTCTCTTCTCTCTTTCGATCGATTTCGGACTGCCATGCCCCGCCTTGCTCCTCTCCCCAAAGCCGAAGCCCCCGAAGGCGTGGCCCAGACCTACGAACGCCTCGAAGAACTCTTTGAAGGGGCGTTCCCCGAGATGTTCCTCCGGATGGGGCGGGTCGAACCGTTCCTCAAAGACTTCTACATGAACTTCAAGAAGTTCGTGTACACGCCCGGAGCGCTCGACGCGAAGACCAAGGCGATGATCGGCTACGCCGTCAGCCTCCACGCCAAGTCCGAGCCCTGGATCGAGTACTTCGCCGCCCGGTGCCAGGCCCTCGGCGCCGCGGAGAAACAGGTCCACGAAGTCCTGGCGATCATTGCCACGAATTACACCTACAACACCTTCTTCAAGTTCCGCGACCTCTCCGGCAGCGCCCTCTTCGAAGGGATGGCGGTCGGCCTCCGGGCGCACACGTTCTCGAGCACCTCACTCGACGAGAAGACGGTCGAGCTGCTGAACATCGCGATCAGCGACATCAATGCCTGCAAGCCTTGCACGAGCGGGCATGTCGAGAAGGCCCGCGCCCTGGGGCTCTCGGACAACCAGCTCCTCGAGTGCATCCAGTGCGCCGCGACGGTCTACGCCGGGGCGCAGTTCGAGAACTTCGGAAGCTGATCCCTCGGCAGGGAGCGGGCAGGATGCCGTCACGAGCAAGGATTGCCGCGCTCTTCTGCGGGCTGCTGCTCGGCTCGTGGTATGGAATGCAGGTGGTCCACGAGGCGGGGCATGTCCTCGCCGCCTGGGCTACCGGCGGACACGTCGAGCGGGTCGTCCTCTGGCCCTGGACGATCTCCCGGACCGATGTCTCGCCGAACCCGCAGCCCCTCGTCGTCGTCTGGGGCGGGCCGATCCTTGGGATCGCCATCCCCCTGTTCACTTGGGGAGTCCTTGCCTGCTGTCGCTGGCGATGGGCACACATCGCCCGGTTCTTTGCTGGGTTCTGCCTCGTGGCCAACGGCCTCTATCTCGGAATCGGCTCGTTCGACGGAATCGGCGATGCGGGCGAGATCCTCAAGCTCGGCGTCCCACCGTGGGGGCTGTGGCTGTTCGGCGGGATCGCGGCTCCATGCGGCCTGGCGCTGTGGCATGGACAGGGACGACAGTTTGGTCTGGCGAAAAGAGAAGCGGACGTCCGCAAGGGATCGTGACGCCGGCGAACTCACCACCGCGAGATGGCTGGACGACTCAGCGCTGCTGTTCGGAGAGGCCGACGCCGGCACCTTCGCCGGACGCAGGTGACGGCGGCTCGGCCGGCCCGGCGCTCCAGGTCGAGGAATCTCCAGAACCGGTCGCATCCAGAAACTCGGCGCGGATCAGGAAGAACGCGATCCCGTCGTAGACGCCGTGAGCGATCGCGGCCGGCAGCAGATTCCGCTCACCTGGAAAACCGCTCAGCCAGCTCAGGTAGACCCCGAACACGCTCGCGAAGAGGAAATACTGCCAGTTGACGGAGTGGGCCGCGCCGAACAGCAGGTTCGTGAGCAGCATCCCTCCCCACAGATGCCACCGTTCCAGGTAGAACTCCACGGTGCCGCGAAAGAGCAGCTCTTCGCCAACCCCCGCCAAGGTCGCGAGGAGGACGAGGTCATACCAGCGGCACTGGCTGAGGGCCGGGCCGAGCAGGCGGACGACGAGGTCCCGGACATCGCCACTGATGAAGTAGGCGCCGAGCATCGGCACGATGCCGCCGAGCCCCCACAGGACCGCCGACCATGAGCCGTGGAATTGCCACGGATTGACGCCGGCCAGCCAGCCGACGACCAGAGCGAGGACGACCAGTCCCCCCTCGACGAGAATCCCCCACTTCATCAGGTCGCGGCGAGTGGGAGCCGGCATGGAGGAGGGACGATCTGAAGTCGGACGGAAACCGAACCGCCCACATCGGGCAGAAAGCGAAAGAGGACCGATTCCGGATTTCCGGTCGGCCGAATCACCGCAGACACGTCGCGTCCGCGACGCGGTCGGCCCGCGACTACCGGCGGGTCATGTACTGCTTGATGATCTCGTCAGCCGCGGCCGGGATCTTCGGCGGAGCCTTCCCCCCGGTTCCGCCCGAGCCGACGGCCGCGTCTTTCGCACCGGTCGTCTCCGGATCCGGCAGCTTGACGTCGATCGCCTGGCTGGCGGGGGCCGCCGGAGCGGCGGGCTCCGGCGCGGCCGGGGCCTGAGGCATCCCCTGCGGGTAGCCGGGCATCGGCTGCATCGGCATCCCGGGCATCATTCCCGGCATCGGGTAGCCCATCTGCGGATACCCCTGCGGGTAACCGTACTGGGGGTACGCCTGCGGATAGCCGTACTGCGGGTACTGCGGCGGGTAGCCGACCGGAACCTGATATCCCGGCATCATCCCGGCGGGATAGAACTGGGTGTCCCCCTGCGGCGGAGCCATGGCGGCTGCGGGCATTTCGGGGACCGTCGGCAGCGTCATCGTGGCGCCGGTCGAAGGTTCGGCCGGGGCTTCCGGCGTTTCGACCGGGACGATGATCGGTGCGTCGTGAGCGGTGTTCTGGTCGGTCGCGCCGAGCAGCTGGGTGTCGGAGCCGACCGCCTGGCCGACCGCCACGTCCAGCTCGAGCTTGCCGATAACAACCCGGTCTCCGGCGTTCAGGACGACCGCGCCACGGATCCGCTCGCCGTTGACGAACGTCCCGTTCGTGCTGCCGAGGTCGCGAAGGCGAACGGTGAACTCGTCGACCGTGAAGACGCAGTGGTGGCGGCTCACCAGGTCGCTATTGGGGCGGAGATGGCAGTCTTCCTCCCGACCCACCAGGAATTTGCCTGCCGGAAGAGGGATCTCGCTCCCCTCCTGCTTCCCGGATGCAACCCGAAGTTTTGCCTGCAACATTCAAACTCTCCGCAGCCCGAGCGACTCGGATCAGCCGACATCCTGGCTGAATGGTTCGTAACCGTATTCTAGGCGAGACGATGGAAAAAGAGATCAGGAGACCGCGGACAACGGGTGCAGGTTCAATGAGGGGACGGAGAACCCGGGATACCTCTCCGCCGGAAATGCGCAGAAAAGATGGAGATGAGTTCACGCATCCCAAAGAGAGATACCCAAAGCTACCACCCCCCTCCGGGGGTGTCAATTCTCTAGGCAATGAGGGTTCGATGAAGGGGAAATGTGTCCCGCAAAGGCGGAAAATCCACCCGGTTGCGGCCGGGAGACCAGCCGGCATTTCCTACGCAATTCGTTCCTCTATCATCCCGGCATGACCCGCGCCAGTTCCGCCGCCGCTCCGTCTCCCCCCGCTCCGCCGCTCCGTCTGGCGGTGCTCCTGTCGGGCGGCGGGACGACGCTCCGCAACCTGACCCGTTCGATCCAGGCGGGGGAGCTGCGGGCGGAGATTCCCCTCGTCATCGCCAGCCGACCCTGCCGGGGAGTGGAACTGTCGGCGGAACTCGGGCTCCGGTGCGAAGTGGTGAACCGCCGCGGATGCGCGACGATCGAGGAGTTCAGCGATCGGATCTTCACATTGGTCCGGCAGGCGCGGGCCGACCTGGTGGCGCTCTCCGGGTTCCTGTCGCGGGTGCTGATTCCGGGCGATTTCCAGAACCGGGTCATGAACATCCATCCCGGGCTGATCCCCGCCTTCTGCGGGCAGGGAATGCATGGGCATCACGTCCACGAGGCAGTGCTGGAGCGGGGGGCGCAGGTTTCGGGGTGCACGGTCCATTTCGCCGACAACGAATACGACCACGGACCGATCATTCTGCAGCGGGTGGTGCCGGTGCTGGGGGATGACACCCCGGACACCCTGGCGGCGCGGGTCTTCGCCGCCGAGTGCGAGGCGTATCCCTCCGCGATCCGACTGTTTGCGGAGGGGCGGCTGCGAGTCGACGGAACGCGAGTCCGGACGCTTCCGCCGGGCAGTCGCGGGGACTGACGTCTCGCCGGAGCAATGCCGCTGGGCACCACCAACAACTCGATCAGCCGCCGGAGCGACGGCGGAGCTGGTGGGCCCCCGTAGCCAGCAGTTCAACCTTCGTGCCAGACGCCTGAAAACACTTCCTTGGCCGGGCCGGTCATGTAGACCACCCCCTCGCTCTCCGACCACTCCAGCGTCAGGTCTCCGCCCGGAAGGTGGCACAGCACCTTCCGCTCACACAGACCGTTGAGCACCGCCGCCACCGCCGAAGCACACGCCCCGGTGCCGCAGGCCAGCGTCTCTCCGCTCCCCCGCTCCCAGACCCGCATCCGGATCTCGCGCGGCGAAATCACCTGCACGAACTCCGCGTTGATCTTCCGCGGAAACGCCGGATGCACCTCGATCTTCGGACCGACACCCAGCACCCACTCGTCCGTGACCTCGTCCACGAACGTGATGCAGTGCGGATTCCCCATCGAGACGCACGTCACTTCGAGCTTCCGCCCCGCCACCTCCAAAGGTGCCCGGACCGGCGGATCTCCGGGAAGCGTCGTCGGAATCTCCGAGCTCTTGAGGATCGGAGCGGCCATGTTGACCCGCACCCGCTCGACCTTCCCCTTCTCGACTTCGACCCGCAGCGTCAGGACACCACGGCCAGTCTCGAGCCGCAACTCTTCCTTCTTCGCAATCCCGTGATCGTAGAGGTACTTGGCGACGCAGCGGCTCGCGTTGCCGCACATCTCCGACTCGCTCCCGTCGGCATTGAACATCCGCATCCGGGCATCCGCCCGCTCGGACGGACAGATCAGGACCAGTCCGTCCCCGCCGATCCCGAAATGGCGGTCGCTCACCCGGCGAGCGGTCTCGGCCACGTCCGCGGGAACCTTCTCGGCGAAGCAGTCGACATAGACATAGTCGTTGCCCGCGCCGTGCATCTTCGTGAACTTCATGACAGTCGTCAGTCTTGCCGTGTGGTAGAAAATCGGGGAACGCCGCCGGCGGTCTCGCCGGAGTCCTTCAGTCTACTTGCTCGCCGCCTCGGACGCGGGCTTCGCTTCCGCCTCGCCGATCAGTTTTTCGACCAGGGCGTCCATTTCCTGCTCATCGCGGAGGTCCCGGGCCCGGATGACTCCCTTGGCGTCGATCACGAACAGCGTCGGAAAGCCGGGGATCATCCACTCGTCGACGACGCCCCCCTCCGGTCCGTTGAACCACTGGATCCAGGGCATCGGCGTCTCCTTCTGGAACTCGACCACGTCCTTCGGGTCTTGGTCCGCCGAGATGCTGATCAGGGCGAACGGCTTTCCGTCGTACTTTTTGACAAGCTCACGCTGCCCCGGAATCAGCTCGATGCAGTAGCCGCACCAGGTCGCCCAGAAATCGAGGACGACCACCTTCCCCTTGTAGTCGCTCAGCTTCACCGGCTTGCCGTCGAGATCCTTCATTTCGATGTCGGGACAGCTCTTGCCGACCGCCAGATTCTGCAGGATGTACAGCCGGCGGACGGCGACCGGCCGGGGGCTCGCCTCCATCTCGTCCTCCGGGACCAGCTTCAGCGCCTCCTCGAGGTACTCCTCCGCCTTCTTGAGATCCCCCTTCCCCTCGGTCCCGTCTTCAGCCGCTTCGGCCTGGCCGCACTCATGGCTGGCGAGGCTGACGAAGCCCCACGCCTTCGCGCGGGGGTCCTTCGCCTTCTCGGAGACGATCCGCATGAACGCGACGCATGGCTCCGCCGGGTTGTCGGCGAGCGACTCGCACAGGAAACAGAGGTCGTTGCTCTCGAGGTGGTGGTCGAGGACCACCTTGAACAGTTCCTTCTCCGATTCCTCGTCTTCAAACTGCAGCTCGATCAGGGCCTGGATCGCCCGGAGCGCCGCGACCGACTCGGGAGCAGTCTCGATGATGCCGTGCAGCGACTCCGACGTCCTGTCGACGAGTTTCTGCTCCTCTGCCTGGAGCTCCGCGTACTTCTTCTGGAGAGCGTCCACCTCGCGGGTGAACTCGGCGCGGATCCGGTTGACGTCTCCCTTCGTTGGCGACTTGGGTGAGGCGGGAGCGGTCGGGGGGACCGGCGCGGGAGGGGGAGGAGCTGGCGTATCCCCCTTCTCCGAGTTTGCCTTTGGCTCATCGCAGAGAGCCTGGCCCCAGGAACTGCCGGCAGTCACGGCGACCGCCAGGACGATCCATCGAACAGCTCGAAACATGACGGGACTCACTCGGGTGTCGAACGCTAACTCGACATTGTAACGCCCTTGGAAGGCCGCTGAGAGACAACCGGACATCGCTCCCAGTTCGAGTGCTGGCATCCGGGCAGGCGGCATCAAAGCCGAGCGATGCGTTACCGGCGGCCGGTGTAACTCAATCCTGGGAGCCCGAGCTGATGTACAGGGTGATTTCTTCGGGGAACCGGCAGCGGAGGGTCGCCCCGTGTTTCCAGAGGTGGAAACAGGGAGCGAAGGGATCCGTCAGCAGTGACGCCGCTCGAAACCAGGGCCAGGTGATGTAGGCGGCGAGCGCGTAGTCGCAGGCGATCGAATAGAACGCCTCGCTCATCCATCCTGCGTGCGGGCAGACTGGATTGAGGCTGCGCAGCCAGTCAGACCGAGTGTCATAAAACCAGACGTCCAGAGTCGACGTGTCTCGCGGATCGGTCGGCGGAGGAGCTTCAGAACTGATCCCGATCGAGGGAATCGGCGTCAGCTCGTCAACGAGTTCGGTGTCGTGGAGGTCGCCCGCCATCCGCCGCCAGTTTTCCAACATCGCCTGGGCGCTCGCCAGAAGCTCTTGCGCCGGAGCCGGAACGGGCCGCCGGACGACGAAATAGGCGTCCTCTGCGTCGGGCTCCAGCGATCCTTCAGCGGTCGCTCTGTACACCTCGCGCAAGCGGTCGAAGACGGCGTTCCCTCCTGGGATGCTGGCGAAGAGCGGTCCCAGTCGGTTGCCATCAGGCCGAAACCCTTGAAAGAAGCCGAAGAGATCGTGCTTGGTCCAGGCGTCCTGCGAAGTCTCGCCCGCAAGCGTCTGGCAGCAACGAAAAAACTCCGACTCGCTCATCCCAGCCTCCCTCTCAAGCGGCCGGTCGGCGGCCGCTTACCCCTTGAGGGCTTCCAGGCCAAGCCGGTGACAGTAGTCCCCGAACGACTCGCTCCCCTGCCGCTCCGCCTTGTAGCGGCCGAAGAGCGGGCTGAGTTTCGGGGCGAGCGCTTCCTGCGGGACCATGTCCTCATACAGGAAGGCCAGCCGGGTCCCCTGGGCGTTGCCGCCGAGGTAGAGCGAGTACTTATTGCGGGCCTTTCCGACGAGGCCGATGTCCGGCGTGTAGGGGCGGGCGCAGCCGTTGGGGCAGCCGGTCATGTGGACCGTGATCCGGTCGTTGGCGAGGCCATGCTTGGCCATCTCCGCTTCGAGCTCGTCCATAACGGTCGGCATGACCCGCTCCGATTCCGTCACCGCGAGACCGCAGGTCGGGTAGGCGGGGCAGGAGATCGAGTACCGGCGGGCGAGCGTCAGCTCATGCTCCTGCTTGCAGCCATGCTCGGCGAGGATCGCGTTGATGTCCGCTTTGTCCTTGGGGTCGATGTCGCACAGGATGACTCCCTGGAGCGCCGTGAGGCGGGTGTCCATCCCGTACTTCGTCAGCAGCTTGCGGAACATCGCCTTGAGCTGGAGCGGACCTTCATCCTTGAGCCGGCCGTTCTCGATGTTGATCCCGAGGAACAGCTTTCCATCACCCTGCTCGTGCCAGCCGATGTGGTCGTCGACGTCGGTCACGTCGGTCGGGTGCAGTTCGCGGAGCGGCTTGCCGTAGTATTCGGCGACCTTGTCCCGGAACCACTCGAGTCCCTTGTCGTGGATCAGGTACTTGAGGCGGGCCTGCTTCCTGTCGGTCCGGTTGCCGAAGTCGCGCTGGACCTTGACCACCGCTTCCCCGACAGGGATCGCCTCTTCGGGCGTGACGAAGCAAATCCGCTTGGCGAGGGCCGGGAAGGTCGTCTTTTTGGCGGGGGTCATCCCCATGCCGCCGCCGGCGACGAGGTTGTAGCCGACGATCTTTCCGTTCTCGACGACAGCGATGTACCCCATGTCCTGGGTGTAGACATCGATGCAGTTGTCCTCAGGGAGCGTCACCCCGATCTTGAACTTCCGGGGGAGGTACGCCTTACCGTAAATCGGCTCGTCGTCTGCCTTGGCTTCATGGACGAGCTCGCTCTGCTCGCCGTCCTTCAGCCAGATCTCATAGTACGCGGTGGTCCGAGGGCGGAAGTGGTCGGCGAGCGCGTCCGTCAGCCGCTGCAGCTCGGAGTGGATCGCGTTCCCGCGGATCGGAGCGGGGCAGCACATGACGTTGCGGCAGACGTCGCCGCAGGCCGCGATCGTCGAGAGCTTGATCGCGTTGATGCCGCGGATCGTCTCCTTGAGGGTCGTCTTGAGGATCCCGTGGAGCTGGAAGCCCTGGCGGTCGGTAATCCGGAGGGTCCCGTTCCCGAACTTGTCGCAGAGGTCGAGTTCACCGAGGAACTGGGCGGCGCTCACTTTCCCGCCCGGCACCCGGCTCCGGACCATGAACATGAAGTGCTTTCCCTCGGACCGGACGTCGCGATCGTCCTGCTGGTAGGTCCCGTGGGTCTTCAGCAGATTGCAGTTGTCTTCGCAGAACACCGCCTCGCCATTGACGAGTTCCGAGGCGATCGTGCCGCGCAGGAAGTTGCTGGATTCCTTGACGTGTTCGAGGTGGCTGGGGTTGCCTTTGTCGGCCATGGCGGGCGGTATTTCTGACGGGACTGAGGAGGCGGGCGAGGCGGGTTCGAAGGGCTTGCGCTGGCGGGAGTTCCAGACAAAACCACTGAGTCTCGGCACCGTTCATCGTAGTGGAGAGCGGCGCGGCGTGGGGAGGGTAAATCGCGCGGGGAGGAAGTGCGATCCCGAATCAGGGAAATCGACGAGCGATTTCGTTCGCACCGTCGGGAGTCACCCCCCGAAATGGTGTCCCCTCCAGGAGGACACCTGGAACGACACCAGCCAATCCCGCCGGTTCGGTGGAGTTTCGGCAACGCACCGGGCAGGGCCTCTCATGGCCTGATCTTGGAGTGCCACGGGGAGCGGCTTACGATCCGGGCGATCCGCCGATGCCCCTTTCCCTGCCGCAGGCCCCCATCGTGAACTCCGCCCCGCAGACCGACACTGAGCACTCGCCCGGAGAGCGGGCCCGGCACTATCGGTACTACGACCTCGTGATGGCGGCCTTCGTCACCGTGCTTCTCTGCTCGAATCTGATCGGGCCGGGGAAGCAGTGCGAGATCGCGCTCCCCTTCTCGCTGCCGTTCTTCGGATCGTCGCTGATCTTCCCGGCTGGGAACCTGTTCTTTCCGATCGGCTACATCTTCGGGGACATCCTGACCGAGGTGTACGGCTACGCCCGCTCGCGGAAGGTGATCTGGGCGGGGTTCGGGGCGCTGCTGTTCGCGTCGATCATGTCGACGATCATTGTCGGGCTGCCGGCGCGGATGAGCGTTCCGTATGTGGCTGCACTGCAGCCGGCCCTGGAGCTCGTCTTCGGTAACACGGTCCGGATCATGATCGCTTCGCCGGTCGCCTTCTGGGCGGGGGACTTCGCCAACTCGTATGTGATGGCGAAGATGAAGCTCTGGACCGGGGGGCGGTTCCTGTGGATGCGGACGATCGGGTCGACGATCGTGGGGCAGTTGGTCGACAGCGCAATCTTCTATCCCGTGGCCTTCGTGGGGCTCTGGACGACCGACTCCGTGATCCAGGTGGTGATGATCAACTGGGGTGTCAAGGTGCTGGTCGAGGTGCTCTGTACGCCGCTGACGTATCTCGTTGTGAACTGGCTGAAGCGGGCGGAGCAGGAAGACTTCTACGACACCGACACGAACTTCACGCCGTTCTCGCTACAGGACTGACGCCGCCCCCCTGCCCCGGGTCCAGCACTCTGCTGGCCGCCGGAGGCATCTTCGTGGTGGAACTGTGGAAAACCGCCGGCGTCCGCTTTGGAGAGCCGGCGTCGTCGGCTCCCCTATGGTTCATCGCGGGGAGTGCAGCGTGAGCGTGTTGGAGAGGGTGGTCCTCGACGCCGATCCGCAATTGGACGCCTGTTGTGCGCCATGGCTCCACGATAGAAGCGCCTCCGTCGGGGCCAGCAGCCTGCTGGACCGGGATGGCCGTGGGGCGATGGGTTTGAGCCAGCAATGCCGTGCCGGCCGGGACGGGTTTGAGCGTCAGGTCCTTCGGAAGCCTGCTGAAAGAAGCTACTCGCGAGGAATCGACCGCGGACGACGCGAAATCGCCTCAAGCGGCCTTTCGGCGGACGCCCCCTGGATCGACTCGTCCTCCGCCACCGGCTCAGGCTCCGCCAACGCAACCGGCCCGCGCTTGGCGAACGGATTCTCCCGCTCGACGACCGGTTCATCCGACGTGGTCGATTCGACGGGACGAGTCTTGGAGGGCGCCGAAAACTTCGTCGACTTCACCGGCGGACGCTCGGCGACCGGCTCCCGCAGCCGGCCCTGCGAGCGGAGCCACTGCGCCATGTCGACCCGCTCCGAACCCGGAATCTCCGGAACCAGCCACAGGTGGTCGTCCGCCGCCAGGCCGGCCGGATTCACCTCGGGATGATCGAACGTCAACGTCAACGAGACCGGCTTCCCCTCCGCCGTGGCGTCGATGACGATCACGCGAGGCATCACCACTTTCGATGCCGGATCCTCGAAGTGGCCGGACAGGGCGGCCCGGCCGACCAGCTCGCCGTTCAGCTTCTGGAGTCGGTGCTCGACGATCAGCCCATGGCGGGGATTGACGCGAACGATCCGCTGGACACGCTCTCCCCCCGGGGCCACCCGCGTCGCCACGAGGTCGACGTAAGGCTGATTTCCGCCGGGGCGAACCAGCTCGTACTCCTCGGGATCGAGCGGGACCACCCCCAGGACTTCCATGAGCCAGTCGGGACGAATCGGCAGGGGCATCGGCGACGAGCGGGCGACGAGATCGAACTCTTCGTGTCGGACCGTCATCACCGGCGTCTGCTCGCCGACCTTCATCCACATCCAGAAGCACTCATCGTTGCTTCCGAGGTCCATCGCATTCCCTGCTCCCAGCGGGTGCGCGACGACGAGCCGCAGGCTGTGCGGAGCCCGGACCGCCATGGTCGCGGAGAGTGGCGCCGGAAACTCGGAGGTCCGGACCTTGACCCGGTCGCACCGCCAGGCGGCGCATTCGCCGGACCGGGCGATGTTCTGGTTGATGTGGCCGATCAGCCGCTCTTTGGTGAAGTCCTGCTCGAAGGTACAGGGGGCGTTTTCGGCGTAGGGATCCGGATGCCGCCAGCGGTTCCAGAACTGGCACCCGCAGCCCGAAAGCAGAACGGCAGCGGTCAGCGCCACTGTCGCGAAATGCTGTCGCATGTCGGGTCCTTCCATGAATCGAGTCCGACCGGTCACCGGTCGGGGAACCATCCGGCCTCTAGGCCGCCTGCCACTCGGTTTCCATCTGCTGGTGCAGCGCCCCCTGGAGCTGCGCGATCTCGTCCTGGCTCATCTGCTGATCGGGGACTTCGTAGGGGCCTTCCCCATGGCTGCCGACAAGGACGAGGTAGTTCACTTCGTCCTCGGCGCGGGCGCCGTCCAGTTTCAGTCGTCGTTTCTGGAGGAGGAACAGGGCCAGGACATAGCGGAGCTTGTCGAAGCCGGGGTTCGCATCTTCCGTCAGTTGTTCGAAGTACCGCAGCATCGCCTCAGGGTCGATCGGACGCCGCTGCGGCGGGCCGTCCGGGACCTGCATCGTCCACTGGCCGACCGTCTGTTCCGGTGCTCCCGGCCACGCCTCCGCAGCGTAGTCGAGCCGGTTCAGGGCTCCGTTCTGTTCGACCAGCACGGAGATCACGCGGCTGCCGGGGGCGAACGGTTTGCCCGTAGCAGCGCAGGTCTTTCCGAGTGGTCGAAAGTGGTAGTCCATCGGTCTTCCGGTGCCTGCGGACTGAATCGATCCGGCAAGTTGGAGAACACAACCAAACTTTGGCGGAACCTTCCAACCCGCGGAACCGGCGCAAGCGGCGGGATGCTACCCCTCCGGCAAGAATTGCCACAAGACGAGGTTCGCGCGGCACTCGGGGGGAAATGCGCCCATGCCGGCACGGCGTTGCCCGCTCAAACCCATCGTGCAACGGCAGCCCGGGTCCAGCACGCTGCTGGCCCCGCCGGAGGCGCTTCTGTCGTGGAACCGTGGAAGTACAAAGAGCGTTCGATCGCGGACGGACCACCTTCGGCGCGGTAAACTGGAGAGCAGAGGGAGACTCGGTTTTCGGGAGACGGCTCATGGTCATCGACGCACATCAACATTTCTGGGAGCTCGGGCTGTTCGACACGGCGTGGCTCGAGGCCCCCCGCCATCGGCCGATCTGCCGCAACTTCCTCCCTGCCGATCTCGAACCGCTGCTCCGCCAGGCAGGAGTCGATCACTGCGTCTTCGTTCAGACTCAGCACACGACCGAGGAAAACCTCTGGGCGCTGAAGCATGCCGACGAGAATCCGTTCATCGCCGGGGTCGTCGGCTGGATCGATCTCGCCAGCCCCGCCTGCGAGGATGAAATCGTCGAGTTCCGCAACTTCCCGAAGTTCGTCGGCGTGCGGCACATCACCCAGGACGAGCCCGACGACAACTTCATCATCCGCCCCGATGTCCGCCGCGGACTCCATCTCCTGCAGAAACACGGCGTTCCGTTCGACCTCCTGTTCTACGTCAAGCATCTGAAACACGCCGCAGCGCTCGCCCGGGAGTTGCCCGAGCTGCCGATGGTGATCGACCACCTCTCGAAGCCCCGGATCCGCGAGCATCGTCTCGACGGCTGGGAACAGGATCTCCGCGCCGCCGCTCAGTTTCCGAACATCTTCTGCAAACTTTCCGGGATGGTGACCGAGGCGGACTGGCAGGCCTGGACGCCGCGGGACCTCAAGCCGTTCGTCGACGTCGCTCTCGACGCCTTCGGCCCGGAGCGGCTTATGTACAGCAGCGACTGGCCCGTCTGCGAACTGGCAGGGACCTATCAGGAAGTGTTCGACGCCCTGAAGATCTGCATCGAGTCCCTCAGCGACGCGGAACAGGACGCGATCTACTGCGGAACCGCCAGGCGTTTCTACGGGTTGGCGGTGTGAGGCGGGGTGAGAGGTGAGAGAAGGGAAACCGCGCGAAAACTCGCGACTTTCGCAATCTCACGCTCCTCTCTCTAACCTCTAGTCTCTCACCTCCGCCCCCCCGCTCTCCCACTCGCTTCCCCGATGTCCACTGAGAAGACCGACGCCCTCGTGATCCGCCTCGCCGACTTCAGCGAGAGCAGCAAGGTCGTGACGTTCTTCACCCGCGACTTCGGCAAAATCAGCGCTCTGGCGAAGGGAGCCAAGCGTCTCAGGGGCCCCTTCGAAGGCGCACTTGACCTGCTTTCCGAATGTCGCCTAGTGTTCATCAAGAAGGAGTCCTCCGGCCTCGATCTGGCCACGGAAACCCAGCTGATTCGCCGGTTTCAGCCCCACGGCAAGAACCTGTCGAGTCTCTACGGCGGGTATTACGTGGCCGAGCTTCTGGACGGATTGACTCTCGAAGACGATCCCCATCCCCCCCTGTACGACGCGGCGGTCCACGCCCTCGAGCGGCTTTCGCTCGAAGACGATCACCGGCTGCCGCTCCTGCAGTTCGAGCTCCTCCTCCTTCGCGAGATCGGTCACCTCCCCTCCTTCGATGCCTGCGAGATCTGCGGCCGGTCCGTCGAATTCGGCGCGTCCGCCCGCTACTGGGTCTCCCAGGGAGGTCTGATCTGCGGCGACTGCGGCCGGCCCGAATTCGAACACACGACGATTCACCCCGGAACGATCGCCCTGCTGCGGCAACTCCTCGGCACGGTCGATCCGGATTTCCCTCCGCCCCTCGCGGCGGAATCCCTTCCCGATCCCCTTCCCCCCCAGCACTCGAAAGAACTCCGGCGGATCCTGACCGCGGCCATCGCCCACGTCCTGGAACGCAAGCCGAAGATGCTGGGGTACCTCAAGTTCTGAAAGACGAAGCCCGGCACTCGGACAAGACGGCGGCGGATGGATTCGCCCCTCTCCCCCTTCGGACCCGCTTCGACACGGATGTCACTCTCCCGATTCCTCGCCGCGCAACTCTCCTCACGGCCCTGGCGGCCCGTGATCGCCGGCTGTCTCTCCATGACCCTCTGGAGCGGGTGCCAGGCCACGCACACCACCCGGAGCAAGGCCGTGACCATGGTCGCGGACCGCTCGACCGGAGGAGACGACGAGAGCGGGAAGAAGGACGGCGACTGGAACATCAAGGGACCGACCGAACGGCTCCTCAACGGCAAGCGGTGGCAGCAGCAGAAAGAGACCGCGATCGCCCAGGGAAACACCGCCGCGATCGACGGCCTCCCCGAGTACCAGGCGGCGGAAGAGCTCTACAACGCCGGCAAGTACAAGGAGGCCGAGAAGGCCTTCAAGGCCCTCGCAAAGGAACGCCGGGCCACCTACGAAACGTTCCAGGTGAAGTGGGACCGCTGGCTCGGCATCAAGAAGGCCGCCAAGTGGGACCCGTACTCGAACTTCGGCGACCCGATCGAAGAAGACTCCCTCTACATGCTGGCGGAGTCGCAGTACGCCCAGAAGCGGTACTCCTACGCCCAGGACTCCTACGACGACCTGCTGAACCGCTACCCCTCGACGCGGCACATGGATGATGTGACGCGGAAGCTCTTCCGGATCGCCCGCTTCTGGCTCGATTTCCAGGAAGACGTCAACGAGAAGGGGGAGATGCAGCAGGTCTCCGACGACGAGGAGCGCCGCAAGCAGCAGCTGAAGCCGCTGCGGGGCAAGTCCTCCATCGCGCCGAATCTCTTCGACAAATCGCGTCCCGTGTTCGATACCGACGGCCGGGCTCTCCAGGCGCTCCGCTCGATCTGGCTGCACGATACGACAGGACCGCTGGCGGACGACGCGCTGATGCTCTCCGCGAACTACCACCTCCGGACCGGGGACTTCACCGAATCGGCCCGGCTCTACAAGCTCCTTCGCGAGCAGTATCCCGACAGCCAGCACTTCGAGGACGCCTTCCTCCTCGGCTCGCACGTGACGCTCGCCTCGTATCAAGGGCCCTCCTACGACGGCAAGACCCTCAACGAGGCGATCAAGCTCAAGGAATCGGCGCTGCGGATCTTCCCGGACCTCTCCGACGAGCAGCGCGAGCGGCTCTCCGCCGAGCTGCGGCGGATGTACGACGCTGAGGTCGAGCGGCTCTGGAACAAGGTCGAGTTCTACCAGGCCAAGAACAGCCCGAAGTCCGTGGCGCTGCACTGCAATCAGCTGATCAACCGGTTCCCCGAGAGCCCCTACGCCGACCGCTGCCGCAAGGTCCTCGCCGAGCAGGAGCGGAACGAGCGGGCTCAGGCCCGGGCCACGAGCTGGATCCCCGGACGCGGCAACGCCGCACCGCAGCCCGCGCCCGTCCCCCCGCCCGAGAAGCCGCGGGACGCCGAACCGGCGCCGGCCAAGGAAGCTCCGCAGGAGCTGGAATCCAAGCCCAAGGAGCCGCGGCGGTTCCAGTTCTCGAATCCCCTCCGCCGCGCGCCCAAAGAACCGGAATTGCAGCCACCGGCCGAAGACTCCTATTCTCCCCGCCCCGTCGCCCCCGCGTCGGGAACGGCGTCACTCGACGATGAGTGACCCGGCGATCGCTCTCTATCCCCTCACCGCATGATCCGGAGAACGCTTTCAGCCGCCTTCGCCGGCCTCTGGCTCGCCGCCAGCGGGTGCGGGTACAACGTCGGAGCCCCCTACTCGACCGAAATCCGGACGGTCCACGTTCCGACCTTCACGACCGACTCCTTCCGCCGCGGTTTCGAGCTTCAGCTCACCGAGGCGGTCCAGAAGCAGATCCAGCTCCGGACCCCCTACCGGCTCGCCAAGGAGCCCGGAGCCGAGACCCGCCTCAGCGGCCGGGTCATGTCGATCTCCAAGCGGGTCCCAAACCAGACGAAGTTCGACGACCCCCGCGAACTCGAAATGCAGTACGGCATCGAGGTGAAGTGGGAAGACACCCGCACCGGTCAGACCCTCGCCGAACGCTCGCTCCCGCTTCCCGGCAATGTCGTCCAGCTCCTGACCGACGTCAGCTTCGCCCCGGAAACCGGCCAGTCCCTCGCCACCGCCCAGCAGCAGGCCGCCGACCAGCTCGCCCGCCAGATCGTCGGCATGATGGAAGTCCCCTGGTAGCCAGCCAGGGCCAGCCCTGGACCCGGTGGCCGGTCGCGATGGGTTGGGATAAGACGCGTCTCGCGGCGGCGCACACTTCTCGACAGGACCCTCTGAGGGCTCTGTGATCTCTGTGGCGACGCATTCGGCCACCAACACCACGCCTCGTCCAATCGAAATCCCGCTCGCCGCAATCAGCCGGCGGCGGCAATCGCTTCGAGGAACCCGAGCAGGATCGCCGCCTGATCGGTGAAGGTCAGCGAGGAAGTCTCGTTCATGTCCTTCCACAGCCCGGCCCAGGTCTTCTCCTGGATCGAGCGGGCCGCGATCATCCGCAGCGCGTCTTCCCGGATCAGCGGATCGCGGAGGCGATGAGCGAAGTCGAACCCCTTCTTAGCGTCAAGCTTGCCCGTGACCGCCGCCAGCACCCGGATGTCGGTCATCCACCGTTCGAGCTTCGGATTGTTGTAGACCCCCTTCAGGCTCTCCGCCGCCCCTTCCGGATTCCCCGCTTGGAACGCGTCGCGGGCCTGAGCGAGGCCGACGATGTTGGCCGGCACCTCGATCTTCTCGTCGCTTCCTGCATTCAGGGCGGTGACGAGGTCGGCCTTGCCCGCTTCCTGGGCCGCGTAGACGAGACGTCCCGCCACCGGGAGCTTCCGGTAAGACTCGCGGTCGTTCCCCGCGGCTTTATCCCGCTCGACGACGTAACCGACCACCTGAGTGAGCGCCCCCCGTTCCGCCGCCCGGTCGAGCAGCGACGCCGCCACGTCGAGCCGCCGCTCGGTCACCCGGTGGAGCGCCTCAAGCTGCTTGCGGTAGCGACTTAGGGCGAGAAACAGCTTCGGCTTGTCATTGGCAAGTTTGAGCGCCGACCGGAGCCGCTCCTGCATCTCCCCCTGCTGCTTTTCGGCCTGATCAATCAGGGCCTGCACGGCTGACGCCGAAGGAGCCGCGCTCCGGACGACATCGAGCCCCTTCTGGAGCGTCGTCCAGCCGGCGTCGACTTTCCCCGTCCGCATCTGCAGATCGGCCACGTCGCCGAGGGCCAGCGCCGTCGTCAGAGCGGGATAGGGGTCCGGCAGCCCCGCGAACGGCTTCCCTTCGCTGTTGTAGATCTCTTTGATCTCCGGCAGCGGCATCGCCGCGCCGGGCTTCACCGCTTCGGCAAGCGCTTCTGCCTTGGCCAGAGCCTGGAGAGCGGCGGTCTGGTCTCCCCGAAGGAGCGCCATTTCCGCGACGGCGGCCAGCATCCGGATCTGTCCCGCCGGGGTCGCGGCCTTGAAGGCGGCTTCGACGCTCGCCGGGACTCCCGATTCTCCGTTGGTCTTCTCTTTCCACGAGACCGCGGCGGTCCCGGCGGCCAGAGCGGCGTCCTGAACGGCGGCGTTCCAGCCCGCCTGCGTCCACGGGATCATCGGCCCGGGACCGCTATGCAGAGCGGACTGGAAGGCGGCGGAGGCGACTGCGATGTCCGGATTGCCGTACAGGAACGACATCGCGGCTGCCTGGGTGACGTTGAACGTGCCGGTTTCGAGAGCGACCGTCCGGATCGCCGAGGCGCGGGCCCGGTCGTCCGAGGGGATCTCACGAACGAGCTTTGCCGCGTCATCCCGCCGTTCGAGCGAGACCAGCAGCGAGGCGAGGGCGGTCGCGGCGTCGACCGCTTCCCGGCCGACCTTCGGGAGCTGGTCCGCCGCCTTCAGGGCCGTGTCGGCCGCGGTCACTGCGGCGTCGCGTTTCCCCCCCTTGAGTTCGAGCCAGCCGACCTGGACCAGCGGTTCGATTTCGTAGGCGCCGCGGTTCGCGCCGATCGCCTTGATCTGATCGCGAGCGCCTGCCCCGTTGTTTCGAAGTGCCAGAGCTGCGGCGGCCAACTGCCGCGTCGCCGGCTGGCTGCGGGTGTGATCCCGCTGACCTGCCGCACCGGCGATCATTTTCAGAGACTGGGCCTCGAGCTCCTTGAGGTTCTCGGGCGGCCTCTCCACGGACTCGACCACTCCGCTGTCCGGAATGATCTGGGTCGTTGCCTGCTTCTTCTCCTCGTCGGTCTGCGTCTTGATCGTGGGGCCGACGACATCCTTCGGCTTCTCGTCCGGCCCCTTCAGCACAAACACATACAGGGCTCCGCCAACGACTGCCGCCACCGCCAGTCCGGCGACAGTCAGCATCGTCCCCGACATCCCCTTCTCGGGAGCGGGTCCGTCATCCGCTTTGGCGAGCGCCGGCGCCTTGAAGACCGGCACCATGCACTCCGGGTTGCAGCATTTGACTTCCCGCCCCGCCTGCTTCTCGGTGATGTACCCCTTGGTCTCGCACATCGGGCAGGTGACTTCGATCGTCCGTCCCTTGCCAGGGCGGGGGCTCACGGTCGAAGCGGTCCGGACAGCGACGTTGTCGATGTCGAACGGGTCGGCCGACTCGTCCTTGGCGGGCTTCGCGGCCGACTTCGGCGCGGGGGTCTTGGCGCCGGCCACGCTCGCCGCGGAAACGGCGGGGGAGGACTTCTTCTGCCCCGGAGGGGGGGCGGCCGGCTTGCCGGCGGGGGCTGCGGGCTTTGCGGTGGCCGCTTTCGGCTTCCCCGACATCGAGGCTCCGCAGAACGGGCAATCCTCCGCGTCATCTTCCAGAACGGACGCCTTGCAGGACGGGCAGTTGCGGAAATCCATGAGAGTTCAGCCGACGATCGAACGGGTTCAAGACGGGAGAGAAAGGCAACAGTAAGTATAACGCCGGTCGGACGGAAGATTGTCGCCACGACAATCCGTTTGGCGGTTTTACGCCACCCGCCGGCTGACGCGGCATTCACCCCCGACGGAGGCGGAGGGTGGACCGGGACCGATCGGTATCCCCGTCAAAACCAAGACGCCCGGCCGAACGCGGAAATTCCCCGCATTCGACCGGGCGGCAGTGCGAATCCCGAAATGCCCCGGAGTCGTCTCCGCGGCTTCAGGTCCGGTTTACTTCGTCACGACCCAGATGTTCCGGTACCGGACAGGGTTCCCATGGTCCTGAAAATAGACCGGACCGGGCTTCGGGATCTCGCCGTTGATCGGGCCGCCTGGGGTCCCCTTGGTCAGGTCCCGGTCGTGGATCACGACCCCGTTGTGCTTGATGACGACGTGGGAATTCTTGGTCTTCTTCCCCGCGTCGTCGAACTGCGCCGCCGTGTAATCGACGTCGTACGTCTGCCAGACGAGCGGCGGCAGGCACATGTTCACGTCGGGACGGGAGATCGAGTAGATCCCCCCGCACTCGTTGTCGAGTCCCTCGAGACCGAACGAATCGAGCATCTGGCACTCGTACCGCCCCTGGATGTAGTAGCCGCTGTTGCCCCGCCCCTGGCCGCGGGCCTTGGGCATGAACGGGAGGCGGAACTCGATGTGGAGCTGGAACGACTGGAACTCGTCCTTGGTCGTGCACCCCTGGGTCAGGAGGCCGTCCGACGTCATCTTGGCGCCCTCCTTCCAGTGCTTCTTCAGCGTCTCCTCGGTCCCGTCGAACAGGACGACGGCTTTCTCCGGAGGCTTCGCGCCGAGCGTCGGGCTCTGGCGGTTTTCCTTCTTGAGGCCGCCGGTCACCTCCTTGACCTTGGCAGCGTCGCCCGACTGCTTCGACTTCGTCTTGCCGTCCCATCCCGCGCCGGGGAGGCCCCCCGCGAACTCGACGACGTCGAACTGGCCGTCGCCGAGGGCGATCACCTGGATCCCCTTCTTCTCGCCGGCGTATTCCCCCTGGACGGTGAAGTCCGGATCGGCGGCGGCCGCTTCGGGCGTGTCATAGGTGTCGGCGGCCCGGAGCGGGGCTCCGCTGAAGGCGAGTGCGGCTCCGCAGACCGTGGCGAGCATCCAAGTCAGTTTCTTCATCCGTCGCGACCTCATGCAGATGACGTAAAGGATTTCGTAAGCCTATGCGAAGGGCCGATTCTGCACCGCCGCCGGCGAAACTGCAATTTCGCCCAATGCCTCCGCACACTGCTTGAATCGAGGGCATCCCCGGCGGGTCCATGCCGGTTGTCTCCAGGATATTGGAGGCGGCTCTCACAAAATCGGAAGACGTAACTGATTGTGTAGCCGCACGTTGAAGGAGCCAGCGTGCGGTATCGGGACAATTGCGTGCGGATTGGTCCACAACTTTCTTAGTGCCTGCTCTGAAAGCGTGCTCGCCCTCGGGGCCACGGATTGATGCGACCGTGCCCCCTCAGTTGAACCCTCCAAAGGACGGAGTGAGGGCTCCGATTACGGTTATCTATGAGAGTGCCTCTATTGGAAGTGACGTTGATCGCCTTCGTGGTCATCGTCGGCAAAGTCTCGGGTGACGGCTTCGCTCGCACGGTCGAAACGTACGATGCGGTCGTCCATGGTGAAGAAGCGGGCTCCCGCTACATGACCTGCCCGATCTCGAATCGCGACCGCGGTCCGAACGACCAGGAACTGATCCAATCGTGGGACGACCAGTTCCAGGCGATGCGCTACAACCAGGCGATCATCGGCGCCCGTCCGACGATCAAGACCTTCGTGACGAGCCTCGCTGCCGAAGTGCTCTAGGCGAGCACGTGGACGTCTTCAGCAGGAGAACGCCGAAGACGACAAGAACGAATTCCTCCAGGGTCGCCCGGGACAACTGTCCTTGGCGGCCCTTTCTTTCTGAGGAGGCTCGTCTGCGCTGCAGCCGCCTGACGTAGGACGTCTGCCGCAGAGTGCACAGAGGCCTCAGAGAGTGACGGCGCGCGGAGAGCTGGCCCGCTGAAAATCCAGCAGGTCAATCTCGCCGACACGGTTCGTGCTCGGCGTTCTCTGTGACCTCTGTGGTTCGCGCTTTCCGTGATACGAGCGAGCACCCGATTCTGAAACGTTCGGAAACGGCTTCCGAACTTAGGGCACACCGCGACGCCGGTCTGAACGGGAACGTCTTGCGTGAACCAGCCGGGCGTCGGCGTTCTGTCCCGCATGAGCCGCGGAACAAACTTCCCCGCAGGGCCTTACCGCGGAGCGGCAGTCGGCACCGCTTCGACGTCGACGATCTTGGCCGTCGGCTTGGAGAGGTCGAAGAAGAGAGGCTGCGGCGAGGTCGCGGTGGCGATGTTCCCCGCCACGTCCCGGGCTTCCACCCGGATATAGAGCCGCCGCTGCTGATCGGCCGCCAGCGTCCAGTCGTAGGAGCCGCTGTTGTCAATCCAGCCGCTGATCGGCTCCCACGGGCCGTTCGGCTGCGTCGCGTAATAGAGAGCGACCGGCTTGTCGGCCAGCGCCTGGTCCGTCGCCTGCCACTGGATCGTTACCTGATCGAACCGTCCCCCCTGCCCCTGACGGAGCGGCAGGAGACGAACCACCGGAGGCGCCATATCGACGGCGACGATGATCGACGGATTCTCACCCGGCTGGGGGGGATCGCTCGTCAGGCCGACACCGCTCCGGGCCCGCATGGCGAACCCGTAGATCCCTTCCCGGGGCACATTGACGGTGAACGGCGAGCGGCGGTCGGGATCGGTCCCGTAGTTGAACCACTTGCGGCCGCCATCCTCGGTGATGAACAGCTCGATGTCACCGATCCCCGAGGGGCCCTCGTCTTCGATCTGGTAGCCGATGTTGAAGGTCTTTGAGTTGACCAGGCGGGCTCCCGGCGGGATCGCCGCGAAGTTGCGGGGCTGATCGGCGAGGATCGGCGGACTGTTGGCGGCGTTGCTCGAGACCGGCGTCGCCGGCCGGGCACCGCTGTTTCCCCCGCCGATGATCTGCGGCAGGCGGTCTCCTTCGTAGGGGGAGACCGACGCGGTCCGGGGGAGGTCCGGCAGGGTCGCCACCGGCTTGCTGAAGTCGGGGCCCGCCGAGTTCTTGTTCGGTCCGCCGCCGACCCGGACGGCGTCTTCGGCTGAGACCGAGTTGCCCGAGCGATCCTTGACGCTGCCACGGACTTCGACGAGTCCCGAGCCGCTTACACTCCAGACGGTCTGCCCCTGCGCCGCGGCACGGACCTGGACCTGATGCCACTGATCGTTGCCGGGTTCGCGGAACTCGAGCGAGAGGGTGTCGAGGTCGAGATGGTCGTCATCGACCTGCCACGAGAGCTGCACCTTACGGGGAGTCGTCTCGCGAACCCGCAGCTCGAACAGCGGCGGGATGTCGTCGACAACGACCTTGAGCCCCGCCTGGAGGCGGCCGCTCGGATGGGGCTGCCCCGACTGATCGATCGTCCGGACGGAGAACCAGAACTCGCCGTTCCGGGAGGCCTCGTAGGTGAACTTGCCGTCCTTGGGATCGGCCGTGGAGGACTTGGTCCAGGTCCCCCCCTGGTCGGTCGAGACGTAGAGCTCGATCTCGCTGGCCCCAATCCGCCGCATCTCGTCCTGGTCGAACTGGAACGGGATGCGGAACTTGTGGTTCCGGGTGTAGACCGGGTCGGCGGCCGAGACGACCGCCGAGGCGAAGCAGAGAACGGTGAGCGAAATGAGCGTCCGCAACCCCCACTTGCCGGCGCGACGCCGCAAGCGTTTGCTGAACTTGCTCAGCTTCTGGGGAAGACGAGACATGAAGAGACGCTCTCCCTAGCGTCCCCGTTATCGGCCGAAATGACCGACTCCAGGGCGCAGCCTCCTGCCTGCTCTCTGGTCTATCGAAATCGCGAAGTCTTCGACTTGAGGAAAACGTCGGCTCAGGCATTGGCGGCCCACGTCTGCATCGTCCCGCATCGGCAGGAATCACCGCTCGTCCGGCGGGCCATCAAGGGCCAGATCGCAGATCACGAGGGAGTGGTCGGAGTGTCGACTGCCGAGGGCGCGGACTTCGATCGCCCGCAGGTCCGGAGTGATCCAGACCTGGTCGATCCGCTGGACCGGCATCCCGTTGACGATCGTGTTGCCCCAGCCGACTCCCGCTTCGGTGAAGGCGTCGCGGAACCGCTTCCGGAGAGCGGCGAGCGACAGATCCCGGGCTGGCGTGTTGAAATCGCCGCCAACGATGCAGCGGCGTCCCGCGGGAAGTCCTTCGAGTTCACGCAGGAGTTCCTTCAGTTCGGCCCGGTGCGTCTCGCGGTTGCGAGTGAGCTGCCTCCAGCAGTCTCCGGTCCAGATGTCGAACCGGAGCGGGACCGGATGGAGCCGCAGGCTGACGACTTCGATCGCTTCGGAGTTGTCTCCCGGCGGTAGCCACGTCGCCCAGGTCCAGATCCCGGTCGGTGATCGTCCGCGGCGGGTCAGCGTTCCGCGGGCAGCGATCGAAGCGTCCGCTTCCCAGGCGAGGGCCGCCTGGTCCTGCCAGTGCTCCGCGGCCGAGCGCTGGATGAGCCCGGAGGTCGGAGACTCCTGAAAGAGGATCAGATCGGGGTTCTGCGCGAATGCCTCCTCGATCGAGCCCTCCTCCCCCCCGCCACAGTTGAACGTCACGACTCGGAGCGGACGGGCGGCCGGCGCTTCGGGGCGGAACGCGCGGACCAGCGACCGGGCCAGCGAGGTCGCCTCTGCGATGTTCGCAACCGTGAACGCCAGCCAGAGCAGCCCGACAGTGAGGCTTGTCGCCCGGGTCCGCCCCCTTGTCCCGAGTCCCCAGAAAAGAAGCCCGACGAGCAGCCACGTCCAGCGGGGGAGAATCAGCAGCCACGCCAGCCGATCCGCTTGGATTGCGAGCAGCCACCAGGCCACTCCACAGCTGACGCCCGAAAAAGCGAGCGCGGCAAGGCGCCACCGACTTCCTGTGGATGAGACGGCGGGTTGCGTTTCCTCTGTCATCGAGCGCGATCCACGGATCGGATTCCTCACTCTGGCTACGCCCGCCCGGACGAAGCTGCCAACGGAATCCCGGGAACCAGCGCATCAAGTCGCGGCGGGTGCGTCCGCCGGAGCAGAGGCCGGAGCCGGCGCGGGTTCGTCGGAATCGTCCTTCCACTCGCCCCGAAGAATCGTGTCGATCACATGCTGCGGGTCCTTCACGGGACGAGGAGTCGTCCCATGCGCGGACACTCTTCCCATCCGGTCGATCAGAAACGTCCCCTGCCGGAGAGTCTCCGAACCGGGCTGCGCGAGGCTCCACGCCATATGGGCTGGCGTCGGAATCAGCCCGTTCGGATCGACGTCCATCAGGATCGGGAACGGAAACCTCTGACCAGCCAGCTCTTCGGACTTCTGGATCGCAAACGGCGACGCGGTGCTGACCGCCAGGGGCTGGACCCCCGCCGCTTTCAACCGGTCGTAGTCGTCCCGCAGCCGGGCCACGACCGGATCGAGATGCGCCGGCTTCGTCCCGTCAAAGAACACGAGAATCAGCTTCGTCCGTCCCAGATACCCCTGCAGCCGCGTGACGTGCCGGTGCTGATCGGCCAGCGAGAACGGGAAACTCTGCGCCATGACCATCGCCGGCGGAGCCCCCGCCGTCGCCGGAGACTGACCGTCGATCCGCATCCGCCAGACGACGAGCGAGGCGATGACGATCGCCGCGAACGGCAGGACGAGGATGCGGTACCGCTGGACGGGGGTGCGGACGGGAGAAGTTGAGGCGGGCATGAGCACGAATCACTGAGATCGGGAAAGACCGATCATAGCCGGCTCGCAGGACAGCGTCGCCTACGACCGAGAGCGGACGTCGTTCGTGAACGGAACGGTTCCACAACGAAAATGCCTCCGGCGGGCTAGGGGGAGCCCCCTGCACCCCAACAAAAAAACAAACCGCCGGTGAGACCGGCGGTTTGCGGTTTTCCACATTTCAGACGAGGGCTTACTGGTAGAACTTCGTCTGCTCGTCCGCGACGATCGGCTCTTCAATCGAGTCGCTCGTCAGCTTCGAACGGAGCCGGGCATTCCCACTCACCTGCCCCTTCACCTTGAGCATGAAGGTCAGGCTCTTGCCCGGGCCGAGTTCCCCGACCGGACGGAACGTCACGAGTCCCTTTTCGGTCGCGTGATCACCCGGGCCGGTCGCTTCCAGGAACGCGACACCCTGCGGCAGCTCGAGCGTCAGGCCGACGTTGGACGCCGCGGCCGAACCCTCGTTCTTCACCTTGATCTCGTACGCGGTCTCGACGCCGACTTCGACGGGATCGTCCAGGTCGCGGATGCTCAGGACGAGAGCCGGCGAACCTTCGACCCGCGTGGCAAGCGACGAATCGTTGACCGCGCCCGATTCCGAGGTCGCCCGGATGTAGTGGGTGAACTCGCCCGCCTTGGCGGCGACGAGCGTCACTTCGAGGTCCGCCTTCTGGCCCGGCTCGAGATGCCCGACGTACCAGCTCAGCAGGCGGTTCGTCGCATCGTGCGTCGCGCCGTTGCCGGCCGAGACGAAGTCGAACCCTTCCGGAATCTTGTGCAGCACCCGGACGTTCTCGGTCGCGACCGAGCCGTCATTCGTCACGTGGAGATGGAACACGCCGTTGCGGCCGAGGTACCGGAGCCCCGGCCCCTCGATCGCCGCCTGGACCTGCGGTGCGATGACCGTGACTTCCGACGCGGCAGTTTCGTTGAGATCGGCGTCAGCAATCGCCCGGACCTGGATCTTGTGGTTGCCGCTCGTCACGGCAGCACAGGCGAGACGAATGTTGCGGGTCTCCCCCGGGTTCAGCGAGCCGAGGTCCATGACCAGCCGCTCCCCCTTGATGTGCTCGAGCCCCTTCGGAATCACAGCCTCGATCTTGACGTTCGTGGCGACCCCGGTGCCGGGGTTCGTGATCAGAACGTTGTGGGCCGCCGGGTCGCCGACGAGGACTTCCTTGGGACCTTCGACCTTGAGGGCGAGCATCGGCTCGGCAACGGTGAAGGAGTTTTTGGCCGAGTTCGAGAACCGGACGCGGGCGTCGGTCTCGATCTGGCCGCGCTGCGTCGGAACGAGCTTGACCGTGATCACGGTCTCTTCGCCGGCGGCGAGCGAATCAAATCCCCAGCCGAGGAAACCAGCCTGGCTGGTCGGCTTCGGCTCAGCACTGACGATCCGGACGTTTTTGGGGAACGTCGCTTCGACCGCGACGTCCGAGGCGGAAACACCGCCGTGGTTCTTGACCACGAGCTGGCAGGTGCATTCCTGGCCGATGATGATGCTTCCCGTGTTCCGCCAGGTGGCGGTCACGTTCGGGATGGCGACATCGGCCTTGGCTGGAGCCAGGGGAGCCGGCTCGACCGCGTGGGCAGCAGCGGGCGTCGCCGCGAAGGTCACGGGACGGGCGGCGGGCGCGGCAGCGTCCGGACGGAACTTCGATTCAGCGGCCGGAGCCGCGACCGGAGTCCGCGAACGATCGGTGGCCGGCGTGCGGGTGAATGTCAGACCCGACTTGCGGGCCGGAACGACATCCGGCTCGGCTTCGTCGGCTGCGACCTCCTGGGCCGGCTCGATGTCGATCGGAGCCGAGAGGCGTTTGGCAGTGGCGGTGTTGCCGGCTGCAGTATTGCGGGTCGCGGGAGGAGCCGCAGGCGTGGCGGCCGCGGTCCGGCTGGCAGAGACCGGAGCGACGCGGCGGGTCTCGGGCTCGCTCGTCGGGCGGTCATACTCGGCCGCCTGGACGCGGGTCTTGGCCCACGGAGCCGCTTCGCCGGCGACCGGTAGAACGGCACTCTTCGTGGCAGCCGGAGCCTCTTCAGCAGCCGGCTCGGACTCTTCGGCGAACGGCGACTTCGCGGCTGCGGCCGGAGTCTCTTTGGCCTTCGGGGCGAAGCTCAGGTTCGAGGCGGTCTTGCGGCCGATGACCGCCTCCGCCTCGTCCCGCTCGCTCGGCTGCCGTTCCATGACGGAGTCGAACGGATCCTTTTCGTCGGTCGCGAGCGACCAGTCGGCCCCCGGCGTCTTCGGTGCCGCTTTCTTGGCCAGCGGCTTCGATTCGGGTTCGGGTTTCTCGGCGACGGTCGAGGAAGCCGGCTTCGCCGCGACCGCCTTGGGGGCCGCGGACCTGACGGTCACTTTCCCTTCGTCCGCCTCGGCCGCTTCGGGGCCGAACAGCTCGTCCGCGTAGTTCTTGAGCTGGCGGGTCCGTGGCGTCTCGGGAGCGGCCGCCGGAGTCTTCGGAGCCTGGCTCAGACGAGCCCGCGGAGCGGTGGCCGGTGCGGCGGTCGGTTCCGTCGCGGAGAGAGTCCGTCCGGCAAGTCCGGTCGCACCAAACAGGGCGAACGCCCAGGCAATCCGTCGCATCATCATGCTCCTTCGCGGTCGGTCCGTGAGACCGGAGGCTGAGGTCGGGCCGTTCGGAGGCGGGGAAGAACGGGGCGACCAACGTGTGAATCGGGGGAGCGCGCCTGCACGAAATGTCGGCGCACTCCGACGCTTTCTCTATCGTCAGCGCTGGTCACGCCGATGAGCGAGACTTTTCCGCAGAGTCAAAATTTTCCGATTAGGCCGACAACGCGGAGTTTTCCGGCGGGCCCACAACTGAACAAATGACCTCAGGCGAGAGGGGCGGCGACGGAACTCCCCCCGGAAGCCGCGCTATTTTGAGGGGTGTGCGCGATCTTACGCCTGCCGCAGTGAAACCTGGGTGCGGCTCGACGTTTTGAAGGAAAGTCCTTGAAAGCGGCCCAGGCCCCGACGATTCTAATCTCACGCGCTGCGAGACTCTGCGCGCATTTCCCGATCATCCGTTCACCGCCCCTGACCAGACCTCTCTCTGGAGATGCCGATGCCGAAGTATCCCTGGACCCTCCTGCTCCAGCGTGCTTTCGCCGGAACGACCCTCTCGGCTGCACTCATCGCATCCTCCCCAGTCCACGCAGCCAACCCCGCCGCCCAGATGCGGGCCCACCTCGCCGCCGGCGAGTTCGGCCAGGCAATGCAGCAGGCGGAGCAGGTGGCCGACCCCGCCCAGCGGGGCGCGATGATGCAGGAAATCGCCGGCGCCCAGATGGCGATCGGCGACACCTTCGGCGCGATGCGGACCGCCGCCCGGGTTCCGGGCGCGGCTCGGAACACCATCGAAGGCCAGGCCGCCCAGCAGGACTCGCTCCGCGGGGGCTTCGGAGCCAACTTCCAGCCCCTGATGGACCTGATCCAGCAGGAAACGTCCGGTCCCTGGGACGCCGATGAGCCCGGCACCGGAACGATCTCGCAGTTCGACAGCGGGGTGCGGGTCGACCCGCACGGCGTGCTGAGCCGCGTCACCAAGGAAGAGAAGACCGGCCGCCTCGAAGCGATCGGCATCCGGGCCCGCCAGGCGGACCTCAATCCGGACATCGCCGCCGCCTCGAAGCTGCGGATGGTCTCGCTGACTCGCCTCGAGAAGGAAGTCGCCCGCCGGATCGAAGCGGGTGAGCCGGTCGTCGAGTCGATGAAGCAGCTCGCCGGTCTTTCCGAGATCCGCTACGTCTTCGTCTATCCGGAAGAGAACGAGATCGTCCTCGCCGGTCCGGCTGAAGGGTGGAAGTACAACGACAGCGGGATGCCGGTCGGCCAGTCCACCGGCAAGCCGACGCTGCAGCTCGACGACCTCGTCACCGTCATGCGGACCTTCTCGCAGGGTGGCCAGAACATGTTCGGCTGCTCGATCGACCCGAAGGCCGAGAAGCTCAAGGAGCTCAAGGACTTCGTCGAAGCGTCGCAGAAGGCGGGTCCGCTCGACGCCGGCAAGGTCCGGGGCTGGGCGCAGAAGATCGGCCAGACCCTCGGCCGCCAGGACATCTCGATCTACGGCGTTCCGAAGGACTCCCGCGTCGCCCGCGTGATCCTCGAAGCCGACTATGAAATGAAGCTCGTCGGGATCGGCAAGGTGGAAGGGGGCTCGAACGTTCCCGACTACTTCGAGCTGCTCGCCAAGAACCCCGCCGCGAACTCGGGCGCACTCGACGCCCTCCGGTGGTGGATGACGATCAAGAGCGACGAAGTCCTCCACAGTCCGGATCACGCCGCGTTCGAGATCCGCGGGACCTCGGTCCAGTGCCAGTCGGAAAACCAGTTCCTGACCGACGGCGGTCAGCGGGTCGCGACCGGCAAGGCGGAGCCGATCAACCGCCAGTTCGCCAAGAATTTTACGGAGCACTTCACCGACCTGGCGCAGCGCGAACACGTTTTTGCGGACCTGGAAGGGGTGTTCGATCTGGCTCTGACCGCCGCCCTGATCGAGCGTGAGAACGTCGATCAGCGGGTGAGCTGGGACCGCGGTGTGTTCGCCGTGAACGGCGGCTACAAGACCGCGACCTTCGGCACGCCGAAGGAAGTCGACACCGTCGTCAATCACCGCGTGTTCGGGGGCAAGGACGTCGTCGTCCAGGTCGCCGGCGGGGTGCGGGTCGATGTCGCCTCCGCGATGGACGCAGCCGGCTCGAAGGAATCGGCCGAAGTCTCGACCGCCAAGCCCTCCGCTCTGCCGGAAGGCCGCTGGTGGTGGGACGCCAAGTAGGCGTCAGCCCAAGTCTTAAGAAACTGCGACGGGACGAAGGGACTTCCTTCGTCCCGTTTTCTTTTTTGAGGGGCTCATCTGAAAGCGGTTCAGCCACAGAGGACACAGAGATCGCAGAGAACTGCAGTCCGCTTCGCCGTTATCCGTGATGAAGCGCGGCCGCGCGCTCCGTCCTCGGAGTCCTCTGTGATCTCGGTGGCTCCGACTTTCATCGCCTCTAGACAATGGTCCGGAGGGTCTCCAGCAGCGTGTCGATCTGCGGATCGGTTCCGATCGTGATCCGGAGGCCGTCGACGATCGTGCCGCGCTCGGTGCCATCGAACCGCATGTAGCGGACGAGGATCTTCCGGGCCTTGAGCTGCTCGTAGAGCTCCTTGTGATTCCCGCTCGCCCGGGTCGTCCAGACGAAGTTCGCCTGGCTGTCGACCACGTCGAAGCCAAGCCGCCGCAGTTCCGCCGTCAGGCGGGCGCGGGTCGCGAGAATCTTCGCCCGGTTCGCCTGCATCCAGGCCTGGTCCCGCAGCGAGGCTTCCGCGGCCGCGAGCGAAAGGGCGTCGCAGTTGTAGCTGTCCTTGACCTTCCGCATCCCGGCGATCAGGTCCGGGTGCGCCACGGCGAAGCCGAACCGCAGCCCGGCGAGGCTGTACGACTTGCTGAAGGTCCGCGTGACGATGATCTGCCGGCTGGCGGCGTCGGACCGCTTCAGGAGTTCCATCTGGTGCGGGGTGTCGGCGAAATCGCCGTACGCCTCGTCGAGAATCAGGAGCCCCCGCTGCGGGATCACCGAGAGCATCGCCTCGTCCGACCAGCGGTTGCCGGAGGGAGAGTTGGGGTTCGGGGCGAACAGGAGTTTCGTCCGCTCGAGCGTCTTCTTCGCCTCGGAGATGTCCCACGACCAGTCGGGCCGTAGACGGATCCGCTCGTGCGCCGCCCCCTGCAGATCGGCGAGGGTCTCATAAAGGATGTAGCTGGGGTACGGGTAGGCGATCAGCTCGCCGGGATCGACGAACGTCCGGACGAGGATCGTCAGGATCTCGTCGCTGCCGTTCCCCGGCAGGATCCAGTCCGGATCGAGGCCGAACAGCTCCGCCGCCGCGCGGCGGAACGACGTCCCGAGCGGGTCGGGATAGATGTGGAGCCGCCGCGCCGCGGCCGCCGTCGCCTCCGCCACCTGGGGCGAGCAGGGGTACGGGTTCTCGTTCGTATTGAGCTTCACCCACCCCGCTTCCTGGGGCTGCTCACCGGGAACGTAGCCGGCGATACGATCGACGTCGGGACGGAAGAGGGACATGCGTGGGGGATTCTTCAGGAGGGAGCGGCCGGCGAACCGGGGATGTTCGGCCGCGAGGGGGCGGCTGTCCAGCCCTCGCGGAGGAGGGCTCCGTGGGCCGGGCGACGAAGATGCCGGCCGGCCTGGCTAGCTACTGACCGTCGACGACGTTGAACTGGGCTCCCGAGTCCGCGGGGCGGACGAGTTCCAGCTTGAGCGTCGGCGATTTGCGGGCGTCCTTCTGGACCCGCAGGGCGATGGAATGCCGCCCGGTCGAGAGCTCCGCCGGCGCCGCCAAGTCGGGATGCTCGTTGCCGTCGATCCAGACGAGGACCCCATCGGCCGAATCGAGCCGGAGCTCGACCGGCCCCGCTTCGACGACGTCGACCTCGCCGAGGAGGTAGACAATCGGAGCCTTGGCGAGGTTCTCACAATCCGCGAGCGGCAGGTTTCCCGAGGTCGTGGCGTAGATCGGAACCCACCGGTCCGAGTCGAGAATGTTCACCTTGAAGGAGTTCGTGTCCGGGACTTCCGTCCCGAGGGCCGAGGAGTCGGCATAGACCCGCCATCGCTGCATCCGGGCGGTCGAACGGATCTCGAACTCGCCCGGCTTGCCGAGCATCGACAAGAACTTCACGAGATCGAGGATCTCCGCCTTGGTCATCAGCGACGGGAGTCCCTTAGGCATCAGCGACTTCCCCTCGATCTCCTCGTCAATGTCGGCGAGGGGGATTGCCAGCTCCTTGCCGTCGGCGCTCTTGAGCTTGAGTTCCGTGTCGGTCCGGTCGGCGATGATCCCGCTGAAGGTCTGGCCGCTGGTTGTGATCACGGTCTTGGAGATGTAAGCCTCTTTGATCGCCTGGTCGGGATCGAAGATCGAGGTGACGAGGTATTCGACCGGCGAGCTCGAGCCGATGGCGCTCAGGTCCGGACCGACCTGGCCCCCCGCCTTGCTGACGGCGTGACACTTCATGCAGCTCAGGTCCTTGCGGCGGAACACGAGTTCCCCCCGATGGGCATCCCCCTGCCGCTCCGCTTCGGCAATCAGCTCCGCCGTCTGTTCCTTGGTGAGGGGGCGGGGGTTCGTTTCGATCCCCGCCAGCTTGCCGAGCACCGCCTGCAGGTTGGCGTCGCTCCGGCCCGAGGCGTACATCCGCCGGAGACAGAGTTTGGCGGTGTCGGCCGACGGGGGAGTCTTTTCGAGAGCGGCGGCGAGTTTGTCCGCTCCTCCCTGACGGGCGAGGAAGGCGTCGACGACCGGCCCCGGATCGTCGCGGCCTTCGGCGGACTTGAGGATCTCGGCAGCGGTCGCGGCGGCGCGGTCGAGGTCCGCTTTCGCGAGCGCGGCGACGGCCAGCCCCCGGACCGCGAACGGCTGCGCCGGCTCGAGGAGCGCCGCGAGGGTGGACTTCGTTGCTTCGGGACCGAGACTGGTCAGCGCCTCGAGAGCCGCCTGCCGGAGCTCGACGCTCGTCTTCGGCGCGACCGCGAGCTGGTGCAGCGACTCGCTCGCGCCGGCGACTTTCCAGAGGCCGGCGAGCCGGACGGCGCGGAGCTGCAGCGCGGTATCCTGCTTTCCCTCCTCAGGGACGATCAGCCGGGCGATCGAGCCGAGGTCGCCGGCGGGCTGCAGCTTGCGGGTCGCCGCTGCGCCGGCAAGTCCGTCGAGCATCTTCACGCGAGTCGACGGGGTGAGCTTGGTCGAGGTCTGGACCTGGTCGAGAAGGAACGCGAGGTCATGTTCGTTCCCCCGCTCGCTCACCATCTTGATGATCGTCCCGAGGTTCTTCTCCGGGACGTTGCCGCTCTTGAGGAGCTTCAGCACGGCCCCCACGGCGCTCGGGGGATCGTCGGCCTGCGCTCCCGTTCCGGGAACGGCGAAGATCAGCCCGAGGACAAGACAGAGACGAAGGAGCGGCGACATACGGAAACCCATTACGGCGGCCGATCCGCAGCCAGGGAGGGAGGTGGAGGGGAGCGACCGGATGGCCCAGAGCATGTCACTCCCGGGGCCGCCCGATGCGCTTCGGCAGGGATGCCGAACGTGCGGATCAAGCCTCCAGTTCTAAGCTTCCTCCGGCGAGATTTCCACCCGCTCGGAGACCGGGTTTCGTCTCATGGCACCTGCGAGATCTCAGTCCGCCGTCCCGGGATGACCTGGCCCTCAAACGAAAAAATGCTGGCTGGCCGATGACCAAGGTCACCTGCCAGCCAGCATCCCCCTTCAGTGCTTCCTACTCTGTTTCGTTAGCCGGGCACTCACTCCCAAGCGTAGGTCTTGCCCCGGCGGTGATGGAACGCGCCGAGATGGTTCCGGCAACAGGTCCGAACGGCGTGCGCCATCGTCCGGAGTTCCATCTCACCGGCCCACTCGAGTCCCCCCTGAGATTGCTCGTGAACCATGACCCGGGAGAGCCGGATCATGTGCAGGAGGTCATCCCGCGACATGAGAGTCAGGTCTCCATCCGAAAGACGGGCAATCGACTCCCGCAGCGGACCGGGGTAGTTCGTCACATCGTCCACTTCCACACAACCACCGACGGCAGCCCCTCCAGTCGAGAACGCAAAAGAGGGGGTCCGCAGGTTGGTCTTCATTGACGAGGCGACTCCGAATCGAGGTGGCGTGCGGTAGCCTTCCGTAAGTTGAGGACCGCGTGCCGCTCTCCGCACGCAGCGGCACACGGTCCTTCGACGCCCACTAAGGGACGTCCTTCGTTCGTTCCTGGCGGAGGTCCTGCTCGGCGCGGGAGACGTCATCCCGTTCCTTGATGAGCTTTTCCTCAGCGTCCTTCAGTTCTTTCTGCGCACTCCGGAGGTCCCCCTCCGCCTTGTCGCGGGCGGCCTTGTCCGTCGCCGGGGTGGAGTCGACTGTCGCCTGAGCCGTCGCGACCTTGGCCATCGCGGCGTCCACCGCCTGCTGGGCCGTCGTCACTTCCTGCTGCTGTTTGGCGATCTCCGTATTGGCGTCGTTGATCCGCTTCTCCCGGTCCATCCGGGCTTTTTCGTTCTTCTCAGCGACCTTCTGGTCGGCCTCGATAACGCGGTCTTCCGCCTTGCCGATCTCCTTCGCCGCCTCATCACGCTCCTTAGCGACCTTCTCGTTGGCGGCCCGGACTTCGTCCGAGTTCACCTTGGCCGCCTCATGGCGGATCGCTTCGTCACGCTGATGCTCAGCCTTGCTGATCTCCTGGCGGGCTTCCTGTTTCTGATTCTCGAGATCCTTGCGGGCCTGCTGTGCCTGGTATTCCGCGGAGCAGCCAACGAGCCCCATCAGGGCGAGCAGACTGACTGCCGATTGGGATGCGATCTTCATGGAACTCTCCTCCTCTGGTTGCGACTTCGATTGCACGTCCGGGAGGTGAAGATGCGGAATTGCAACCACCATGCCAGATCGCGACTTACTGAAGAATCGGTGGGAATGACGGAGTTCTCATGAACTCTCCCCTTTCCCTGGTCCCAAGTCCGGGGCGCGACTGGAGCGTCAGAAACCAGTCTGGCTGTCCATCTGTCGATCCCTCCCGCCCTCGAGGGGCATGTGGTCGCTTCGGCAACGATGGATCCGTTCACTGGCCTTCCGCTCAGTTCGCGGGAGATGAGCCCCATCCGAGGGCCACGCGCGAGACTTGAGCTCCTCTCACGGGAGTGCGCGATCCGGGCCCCTCGTCGTCGACATAGTCGTTCGACGCGCTGTCACTCGTCTGTCTTCCCGGAGTTCACCCGCTGCGGAGGTGGAAATTGCTGCAGGGAAGCAATCCAGGCGCAACCGTCCGATCAGCAGGAACTTCCGATGCGTCGACGGAGGGATGCCGCTCCGACGCGGACAAATCCGGCACGGCCGTTGCGTTATGGATCTTCGCTTCGAATCTTCGGGGCTGCCACCGGGCACACGGATCAATTTAGGAGTCTCGCAATGGTCACTCGTCAGCAACTCGAAGGCAAATGGAATGAGGTCTCTGGACGCCTCAAGGAGAAATGGGGCGTGCTGACGGACGACGATCTGTCCCGCGCCGAGGGGAGCGTCGAGCATCTGGTTGGAGTGATTCAGCAGAAGACCGGACGCGGACGCGAGGAGGTCGAGCAGTTCCTCGACTCGGTCGTCAGCGGCACGAAACAGTCGATCGATCGGCTCGCTTCCAATGCGAAAGAGTACGCCTCCGCCGCTAAGGACTATGCGAATGAGTACGCGGCCCAGGCGTCGGACGCCGTCCGCCGCGGCTACGAGCAGGCGGAAGAGTCGGTGACCGCCGGCTACCAGGAAGCCCAGCGGATGGTTCGTCGGAACCCGGTCGAGTCGGTCGCGATCTCGTTCGGGGCGGGACTTCTCTCCGGAGTCCTCGTCGCCCTGATGCTCCGCGACCGCCGGTAATGAACCGCCTCGCACATTCCCCACCTCGTCCCACAGGAGGCGATCATGATCCAGCGATCTGGTGAAGCGTTTGCCATGCCGGAAATGAACCTCGAGAAGATCCCCGAAGCGATCCAGAGTGGACTCCGCTCGAGCCGGGAGATGATCGAGGAGTACCCCGCCACCGCGGTCTTCGCGGCGTTCGGAGTCGGACTCGGAATGGGTGTCGGACTCGCGGTGCTGATGGGATGCACCTCGATGTTCTCGCCCCCGCCGGCCCGACACCGCTACTGGTAACGGGCACGACATCCTCATCCCCTTGAAGAGCCCTCCCCATGGCTGCCAGTGCTGACGACCTTCGCCTCGAGATGGCCCGCATCCGTGCCGGCGCGCGGGGTAAGGCGTTTCAGCTGAAGCAGGAGACGCAGCAGCTTCTGGACTGGAAACACTACGTGCGTCTGTTTCCGTGGGGGATCCTGGGGTCAGCACTACTGGCCGGATACCTGTTGGTTCCGACCCGTCGTTCTGCTCCCAGCGATGGTTTTTTGAGTGAAGCGGTGCCGCCGCGGAGTCCATGGGCTCCGCGACCCGACACCGAGAGAACTGAAGAGACGGTCAAGAAGGCGGGGCTGGCAACGGCGGCGATCGGGTTCGTCGGAAGCCTGCTCTATCGGGCGGGGCTCAACTACGCGACCCGGCAGGTCGTCCAGATGCTCACCGCCCGGAGCCCGCACTCGTCGGACATGCCGCTGAAAGGAGAGGAGACCCGTGAACCCTATCAATCCGCGTTTCGCTGAGGTCGCCGGCCAGGTCCGCGATTCGGACCCCGAAGGGGCCGATCCCCGCAGCTGGATGAACCGGTCGCAGCAGCAGATGGAATCGACCGTTCGAGAGTTCCCCGGAATGGCGGTGGTCGCCGCCCTCGCGACAGGAGTACTAGTCGGATGGTTCGTCAAACGGCTGTGAACGGGACTCCCCCTGAGACGCCCGGCGAACCTCCGTTCGCCACGGTCGGCGACGTTGGCGCCCATGCGACCGGTCTCGTTCACGACATCATCACGCTCATCGAGCTGCAGTTCAAACTCCTGTACATCGACGTGCGGGAGGTGCTGTCGCGCGCCACCGGCGGAGTCGTGCTCCTAGCGGCGCTCGTCGCGGTGTTGCTCGGATGCGTCCCGGTCCTGCTCGTCGCGACCGCCGAACTCCTGGTCCAGAACGCGGGTTGGGGGCGGCCCACGGCCTACTTCCTCGTCGCCGGAACCGCCGGCTTGATTGCAGTCGTGGTCGGCCTCATGACGGTTCGGCGGCTCCGGTCCGTCGGGGCAGTCCTGGCCCGTTCGCACGCCGAGCTGCTCCGGAACCTGGAATTCGCGAAGTCGCTGGCGAGCTCGCCGCGACGTCCTCAACAGGACCGCGACGGGCGGTTCCGCTAACCAGACACAACGATTGCCAGCGACCTCACAGCCGCCGGCGCCCCAAGGAGTGATCGATGAACCGCACGGCAACAGAACCCCGTTCGCAGCGGGATGAGCTGGCCTGCGCTGAGGCCGCTCGCGACCTTCGCCAGGATGTCACCCAATACCTCAAACAGTACGCACGTGAGCAACCGGAGATGGCGGCACTGTGGTGCCTCGGGATCGGTTTCGTCCTCGGGTGGAAACTCAAACCCTGGTGATGACCCGGCCGAGGTCGTGTGACCTCGACTCTCGACCGTGATCCATGGAAGCAGGTGCCCGTCAACGCGGTCTCGTCGCTCACCCGAGCGAGGGGACCGCGTTGTTAAGTTCTCCGACCTCCTCATTGATCAGTCTCCACCCCCCTCCTCTGCTGGGATGCGTTCCCATGCCTGCCGTCTCCTCCAAGATCAGTCCGGCTGCGGCTCCTCCGTCTTCGGCCGGCTCGAGTCCTTCTCGCCCTGTCGGCGACTCGACCGCGGCGAAGATCGAGCCCCGCACCCCCAACATGTTGGCGCCGACCGAGCCGCTGACGAATGTCGAGGCCCAACTCGAAAGCGAAGTCGACGAGGAAGCGGTCCCGATCCTGAGCAGCGTGCCCGAGGAAGACCGGGCGGACGAGACCCTCCGGAAGTCGCGGTCGATCGTGACCCACCTCCGGATCCTGACGACGCTCGCGATCCTGTACACGCTCTATGTCGCCCAGGCGATCTTCGTCCCGGTCTTCATGGCGATCGTCCTCTATCTGCTGCTCCGCCCCGCCGTCCGCTGGATGGCCCGGAAGCGGGTTCCCGAGTTCGTCGGAGCGATCGGCTGCCTCGCCCTGCTGGGGGTGGTGCTGGCCGCGGCTTTCGTCCCGATGATCGCGCCGACCCGGGCCTGGGTGGCCGACCTCCCCAAGAACATGGAGCGGGTCGGGGAGAAGCTGAAGTTCCTCAAGACCCCGCTGGCGCAGATGAAAGACCTGCAGACGCGACTCAGCGACTTCGCAGCGGGGGACCAGGCTCCGAAGCTGTTCAAGATCGTCGTCCAGCAGCCGGAGCTGACGAGCGGCACGATGGTCCTCAGTGCCACCGGGAACATGCTCGGCACGGCGTTCGTTGTCCTGATCCTGACCCTGTTCCTGCTGACGACCGGAGACGACCTGCTCAACAACGTCCTCTCGATCCTGCCGACCTTCCGCGAGAAGCGGAAGGCGGTCGAGCTGATCCAGGAGGTGCAGCGGGGGGTGTCGACCTATCTCGTCACGATCACGATGATCAACGTTGCGCTCGGGATCGTCGTCGCCATCGCGATGTGGCTGCTCGGGATGCCGACCCCGGCGCTGTGGGGACTGCTGGTGACCGTGTTCAACTACATCCCGTTCGTCGGCCAGGGGGTCGCGGGGCTGATCGTCGGGAGCGTCGCGCTCCTGTCGTTCGACTCGATCGGGTTCGCCTCGCTGGTCGTCGGGGTCTTCTACGGGATCGTGGCGATCGAGGGGCACGTCATTACGCCCGCCCTGCTGGGGCGGCACATGAGCCTGAACCCGGTCGTCGTGCTCCTGTTCCTGACGCTCGGCGGCTGGATGTGGGGGATCTCGGGAGCGGCGCTGGCGGTCCCGGTGCTCGCCATCATCAAGATCGCCTTCGACCGGTTCGAGTGCACGCGGCCGGTCGGGACCCTCCTTGGCGGTTACCGCGGTGCCGCGTCGATGGTGACGCCGGCAGTCGCGGCCTAGTCCCTCAGGAAGAGAATGCATCGACCTCGAGACTTTCTACGGAAGACCCGACGCTAGCCCGACGCGCGCGAGAGGCCCCCACGTGACAGCCGCCTCGCTCGCGCTTCGGGCTGGTGGAGGGTGTCTCAGATGACCGCTCTCGGCTGAGGCGGACTCCGCTATCCCTTCTTGCGAAGCAGGGCGTCGAGGCTGAACCGGCCGCCGCCCGCAAGCACGAACAGGACGAAGACGCAGAGGTAGAGCATCGGGAGTTCGCGCGAGGCTTGCCCGGGTCCCGCGACGAACGGGTCGCTCTTGTGAGCGAGGAACACGGCCACTCCCATCACGCCAGCCAGCAACGTGGCGACCGGGCGAGTCACGATCCCGAGGACGAGGAAGATCGCCCCGAAGAACTCGGTAACGCCCGCCATCCAGGCCATCGCCGTCGGGGCGGGGAGCCCCAGGTTCTCGACGTAGCTGGCCATCGCGCCGGGGTTCTTGATCTTCCCGAGGCCGTGGGCGACCGCCATGTAGCCGCCGAATCCGACGCGGACGAGGAGCAGCCCGACGTCGGTGAGGAGCGTTCCCCCTCCCCCGCCGACCGCCAGACTTCGAAACAGGTTGCCGCCCGCCATCGCTCATTCCTCCGCCTTGGACTCGTTGGCGGAGTCTACCCGGCCCCCTCCGGGCCTCCAACCGCAGTCCGGCGGAGGCTGCAGCCCGCCCCGGCCCAACCGCCGGTTCCCCTTGCCGGGAGGGAGCGGGGGCTCTAAACCCAGCCCTCATGTCGGAGACCTCCCCTCCCACCGACGAGTCCCCTGCCCCGGCCGACTCTGTTCCGGTTGCGCCGGCGTGGTCAGTCTACATCCTCCGTTGCAAGGACGGGTCCCTCTACACCGGGGTGACGAACGACCTGGAGCGGCGGATCGGCCAGCACAACGCCGGCCGGGGGGCCCGCTACACCCGTGGCCGGGGCCCAGTCACCCTCGCGTTCTCTGAACCGCAGCCGACCCACGGCGCCGCCCTCCAGCGGGAACTCGCCATCAAGAGGCTCTCCCGTGCGGAGAAGGAGTCGCTGATCCGAGCCGCGAAGGGGGCTGCTCCCACCCGCTCGGCGGGCTGAAACGCCGGGGACGCCCCGTCACTGCAAGGGACTGCTGGCGGCAATTCACCGCCGTCCGGGGTGAACTGTTTGACGCCTTCGTCCCCTTCGATTGAAATGGGGGTGGCAGCGGACCGTCCCTGTTCGGGTCATCCGCTGCCGGAACGAAGGGATGCGCGCCTCTTCGCGGCCAGACCGCGGCGGCATCCGGAATCAGGAATGCACGCGATGGCAGGACGTTCGACCGCCCAGGACAACCGCAGCATGGAAGAGGTCCGGACCCTGCTCCGCGACGCAGGCCTCCGCAGTACCCCCGCGCGGATGGCGGTCTACCGGGAGCTCAAGGGGGCCTCCCGCCCGATGACCCACGCCGAAGTGACCGACAACCTGGCGGGCTGGGGCTTCGACAAGGCGACCGTGTTCCGCAACCTCTCCGACCTGGTCGAGGCGGAACTGGTCAGCCGGACCGAGCTGGGCGACCACGTCTGGCGGTTCGAGATCCGCGATCCGAACCACCCGGGTGGGGATCAGCACCCGCACTTCGTCTGTGTCGACTGCGGCGACGTGCAGTGTCTCGGCGACATCGACATCCTGGCGGCGTCGAAGAAGCGGTCGAAGTCGATCGGCCGGATCACGGAGATCCTGATCAAGGGGCACTGCACCAACTGCTCGACCGACCCCGCCTAGCCAGCGTTCCGCTGGATCGGGCTCGGGACGCCGTGGGCTTCGGTGGGCCGCTGTGTCAGATGACGGTGCTTCGGGACATCGCCGGACGCGTTCGCCGGATCGTGGTGGGCCCGATCGTTCGAGCCACGTCCATGCCGGCTCGACTCCGCCCGCTCAAACCCATCGCCCCACGGCCACCCCGGTCCAGCAGGCTGCTGGCCCCGCCGGAGGCGCTTCCCCTCTCGAACCTCGGAACACCACGGGCGTTCGATGGCGGACCGGCGTGGAGGACTTCCCTCCTCAACACGCCCGCACTGCACTTCCCACATTGAGAGAATGGGGAGACCTGCGACACCGCTGCCCAAAGCGGACGCCGACCGTGTTCCACAGTTCGACAGCGAGAAGCGCCTCCGGCGGGCAGGAGCTCCGCCCCTGCACCCGGGCGGGGGTGGTGCCTTCAGAGGGATCCCCTCTTCTTGCCGCGCCGGGCCGGTCTAGCGTGGAACTCACGTCTCTGAACGGATGGAGCCGGGATACCCTTTCCGCTTCTACCGCATTCCTCCAGACTAGGGGCTCGTCCGTTCAACCCGGTCCGTCCTCCTCCGTCCCCAGGCTCAGCAGAGTCGCCATGGCCCATTGTCTCGTCACCGGCGGAGCCGGGTTCATCGGCAGCCACGTCACCGAAACGCTCCTCGCAGCGGGACACGACGTCACCGTCCTCGACAACTTTTCGACGGGGCGGGAAGACAACCTCCGGGCCGTCGCCGGCCACTCCCGGCTCCGGTTGATCTCCGGCTCGATCACCGACCAGCTCCTGCTGACCGACGCCGTCCGAGGGACGGACGTGATCTACCACCTCGCCGCGGCTGTCGGGGTGAAGCTGGTGGCCGAGAACCCGGTCCACACGATCGAGACCAACATCTACCCGACCGAGCTCCTGCTGCGGCTCGCGGTCCAGGGGGGGCAGAAGTTCTTCCTCGCCTCGACCAGCGAGGTCTATGGGAAGAACGCCAAAGAAGTCTGGAACGAGGAAGACGACATCCACCTGGGACCCACCTCCCGCCCCCGCTGGGCGTACGGCTGCTCAAAGGCGATCGACGAGTTCCTGGCGCTGGCCTACCACCGGAAGTACAACCTCAAGGTGGTCATCGGGCGGTTCTTCAACGTCGTCGGTCCGCGGCAGGTCGGGAACTATGGGATGGTCATCCCCCGGTTCGTCGATCAGGCGCTCGCCGGCGGCCCCCTGCAGGTCTACGACGACGGGTCCCAGGTCCGCTGCTTCGCCCATGTGCGGGAGGTGGTGGACTGCGTGGTGGGGCTCACGGAGTCGGGACAGGGGGACGGGCGGATCTTCAACATCGGGAGTGATCAGCCGATTTCGATCCGTGACCTGGCGAGCGAAGTGATCCGTCGGGCGAACCCGGGCGTTTCCATTCAGTATCTGCCTTACAGCCAGGCGTACGGCGACGACTTCGAAGACGTCCGTCGCCGGGTCCCGTGTGTCGACCGCCTGCACGACACGCTGGGGCGCAAGCCGATGATGCCGCTCGGAGAGATCCTGGACGACATCATCCGGTGGAAGCGCTCCAAGGGCTGAGGGTTTGCAGGGGAACGCCGGACGGAGGAGGAGTGAGATGGGAGCGGGAGAGACACGTGCGTGGGCGGCCGGGTGGGGGACGCTGGCGCTGATCAATGCGGGGCTCGCGCAGTCGAAGAACCGGAGCGGGCTGATGTGGTTCCTGATCTCGCTGGTGCTCGGGCCGGTGGCGACGTTCCTGCTGGTGGCTGTCTGCGACCGGCTCCCCTCCCGCGAGCCGTAGGAGGCTCGCGGCTCGACTCGACGCACCGCTGAAGCTGCCATGACGCCCCCGCTCGACGACTATTCCCGGATCGCCTTCTCGATGATCCTGGCGAGGTTCCCGGCCTGGGAGCCCTTCGTGACATTCATCGCCGGACCAGATGGCTCGACAGCGGTGGTCGAGTTTCAGGTCCCCTGCCCCTCCGGGGCCGTCGAGCGCGGGCTGTGGGTTGCGACGGACGGTGGTGAGCTCACTGTAGGCTTCCACACTCATCACACCCACTTTGGAATGTTCATTGAGGACGACCAGCCGCAGCAGATCAAAGCTGGGCTCGACCATGCGGGTGACATGCTCGACGAGAGGATCGGAGTCGTGAGCTGGTACTGCGGCGGGTGCTTTGCGGGCTCGTCTTCGCTGGACCTGCCCCGCTGCCGCGTCTACGGGAGATCTTTCCGAACCGCCCCGACTGCGACCGGATCAATCTTCGCTCCTGGACGGGCCGATTCGATCGGGATGAGGACTGAGCCAACCAGGGTCCTGCTGGACGGGGATGAGTCGGTGTCTCGAACCGCGTTCCGGTCGGTACGACTCCCGCCCGCTCAAACCCATCGTGCCACGGCCACCCCGGTCCAGCAGGCTGCTGGCCCCGCCGGAGGCGCTTGCCGTCACGAGCCGCGGAACACCACGGACGTTCGACCGCGGACTGGCGTGGAGGACTTCCACCTTCAGTCCGCCCGCACTGCACTTCCGACGGTGAGGAAAGTGGGAGCCTTCAACGCCGGGCACCCCCAAAACGAACGCCAACTGTCCGCAGCGGTTCCACGAGGAAGAGGGGCAACATTGCTAACTCGCCCTGCATCGCTCCGATCGCCGCCCCGTCCTCCCCGCTCTCCCAAACCCCGCCCATTGGCGTCGCAGCCCCCTTTGCTCAACCCATCGGGCCTCGCCGCCCCGGTCCAGCGGGACGCTGGTTTCACGTGAAACATTGCCTGGCTTCTGTAGAGGCCCCGCGCGGTCTGTCGGGTTGATTCCCCACTCCGGTTTCTACCCCTCGACCCGCCCCGATCCCGTTTCACGTGAAACACGCGCGGGCCCCCGCAGCTTGCCCAGACACATCGGAATCGGCCGATTTCACTCTGGCGACGGGCCCCGGGCAGGTCGGACGGAGGCGGGATTCGCGGGACCGCGGATGACGACAAGCCCGCCGCGGCGGTCGATCCGCAGGCCGTCCGGGAGGTCCACGGCGGGAATCGTCCCGCGGAGAACCTCCTCGGCCCGCTGCCAGTGGGCCTGATTCATCCCCTGCCGGGGCCATCCCTGGTCGCCCCACAGCTCGACGAGCGCCTCCCGGACGAGGACCCCGGGGCGGCGTTCCACATGAGACGCCGACAGGCGGACCTCTCCCGGCTGACGGTCGAGGATCATTGCGGCGAGGAGGACGCGGGCTTCGTCCTGGAGGAAAGCCAATGTCTCGTCCGCCTGCCGCCCCAGCCGGGCGAGGAGGGAGTCGAGCTGAGGCTGGAACTCCCGGCGGAGGTTCGGGAGCAGGTCGTGGCGGAGGCGGTTGCGGGTGAAGTCGCTCGAGTCGTTGGAGCGGTCGAGACGCCACTCCTGGCCGAGTGAGCGGAGCCACGTCTCGATCTCGGCCCTTGTCACCTCGAGGAGCGGGCGGATCAGCTTCACCTCGCTGCCGGGCGAGAGGGGCCGGGAGACGGGGATCCCCCGCAGTCCCCGGAGGCCGGTCCCCCGCAGGAGGTGGTGGAGGATGGTCTCCGTCTGGTCATCCGCCGTGTGGCCCGTGGCGATCAGCCCTGCCCCGTGCTCACGGGCCGTCCGCTCGAAGAAGGCGTACCGGACGTCCCGGGCGGTCTCCTCGGATGGCGCGGCGGCTTCCGAGGGCCGGCTCCCTTCCGCTTCGCCACGGTCCCAGCGGTCGGTTGCGAACACCAGTCCCAGTTCGGTGGCGAGTCGTTCGGCGAACGCGGCATCGGCGTCGGAGTCGGCCCCCCGCAAGGCGTGATGGAAGTGAGCGAGAACCAGCTGGTCCGCCGGGACCGCGAGAGCCATCGCGCGGGCGAGTGCGACGCTGTCCGCTCCCCCGGAGACAGCGACGACGACCTTTCGCTCTCCCCCTCTCTGTTCCGGTGACAGCCACCGGGCGATCTGCCGCGCGACGATCTCGGGGAGAGTCGGGGGCATGATGCGGGCGTACGAGGAACGGACGTGGGGTGGAGCGACGAGGCAAGTGGTCGCGAGCTTGACCTGCGGAGTCTCTGGAGGGCCGCTTAGGAGAGGCCGGAGGACTCCGGGATCACCGGGACGCGACGCTCGCGGAAGAGAGTGTAGCGCAGTACGAGCCCCGCGAGAATCAGTCCGCCGCCGACGCAGGTGGCGAGCGGGGTCTTCTCTCCGGCGAACAGGAACACCCAGATCGGGTTCAGGATCGCCTCGAGGATCGTGATCAGGGTCGCGTCCCCCGCGGACATCGTCTTGATCCCCAGCCCCAGGAGCAGGTACGGGATCCCCATCTGGAGGACGCCCAGGCCCGCGATGATCCCCCACTGGGTCCCCGAGAGCGTGACGCCGAAGGTCAGGACCCACGGCAGGAGGGCGAGGCCGCTGACGACGTTGTTGCAGAAGACGACCCACGCCGCCTGCTCGTCGCGCATCACCCGCATCCCGATCACGATCGCCGCGTAGGCGAGGCCACTCCCCGCGGCGAGCAGGTTGCCCAGCCAGTTCTCCCCGCTCCACTCGCTGGCCAGGATCACACCGATACCGGCGAAGGCGAAGACGACCGCCACGAGACTGCCGAGACCCGGGCGCTCCCGGAGGAGGAGCCAGCCCAGGAGAAAACTCCACCCCGCGCTTGTGTACTGGAGGAAGATCGCGGCGGCCGCCGTAGTGCGGGTGACCGCCGTGACGTACAGCAGGTTCATCACCGTATAGGCGAGCGCCGTCGCCAGGAGCTCCCATCGAAAGCGGACCCGCGACCAGCGGATCAGCGGCGCGACGCAGAGGGCGGCGAACAGAACCCGGTAGCAGGCGAGGAGCGGCCCCCGCGAGGCAAGTGGGATCGCCTGCATCGGAGCGCATTTCATGAACAGCCCGCCGGTGCTCCAGAGGAGCGCGGCAATCAGGAGCAGCACCCGGCCGTCGACCGGACTCGGACCTCCCGCCCCCTCACCCGCCGGCGCGGAGCTCGCGCCGGGGGAGGTCGACGGACCGGTCGTCTCGACGGAGCTCATGCGAAGCAGCGGGAGGGAGAGCGGGGAAAGGGCAAGGAATCCGCGGCACACATCGGCGACACGGCTCCTGCTGAGCCGACCCTTTCCGGGCCGGTCTCACTCGTCGACAAGCTCAGCGGACGGAGCCGGCAGGATGTTCGCGTAGGGGTTCCCCTGGTAGATCGCGGACATCTCCTGGGCCATCGTCCGGGCGGCGTTCCCCTGCTGGGTGTCTTGGATGAACCGCTCCTGGAGCTTGGCCACCTCCTCGGGGGTCGCGTCGTCCCGCTTCTCGACCTGGACCACGTAGTAGACGGTCTTGTCCGCATTGGCGGCCAAGCCCGTCTCACCCGGCTTGAGATCCTGGAAGGCGGTCTTCATGAAGCTTTCGCCTGCCTTCTCGACGCCGACCACGGTCGAGATCCGCGGGGGGATCTGGAACTGCGGACCGAAGTTGAAGTAGGTCATCCAGGCGAACGAACCGGTCGGGGTCACCTGCAGGAGGAGGGTGTCCTTCTGGCCGGTGACGGTCTCATTCTGGAGGGCTTCGCCGAGCGGCTTGCCGCTCTCCTTGGCCTTCTTGATGAGCTCCTCGGCCCGCTTCTCGACCACCTTCCGGGCCTGCTGGGCCCGCCAGGCGGCGACGACCTGGTCCTTGATGTCGGCCAGCGACTTCGGCTCGTGCGGGGCGATCTCTTCGACCTTCCACAGGACGAGCTCGGTTCCCGCCTGGGCGTTCGAGCCGCGGATCACCGTGTTGAGCGGGCTCCCCTGGGTGAAGAGGGCCTGCAGGACGTCGCCGGCGGCACGCCAGTTGGTCCCCGGAACGCGGGCGTTCTTGAACGGGTGGTCCTTGCTCTCCTGGACGTCGGCCGGAGCGATCAGCACTCCCTCGACGAGCTCGAGGTTCAGGTCCTTGGCGATCTTCTCGATCTCGGCCTTCGCCTTCTCCGGGGTCAGGTGATCCGGAGCTTCCGGAACCACCGGCGGAGCGGGATCGGTCGGAGCCTTCACCCCCGGCTTGGGAGTGACCTTCGGAGCGCCTGAGCGGTCGAGGACCGTCTGGATCATCGCGGCGGCCTGCTCGCTCCGCTCCCTGGCGAGCGTCTCGGCCCGCTCGCGGATGATCTGCTCCTTAAGCTTCTCCTTCAGGTCGTCATCGAGCGGAGGAACTTTGGTCGACGGCGGGGCGGGATCGTCCGTCAGTCCCTTGCTCGGGAGAGCCGGAGGCGGAGGCGTTTCGTCCCCCTTGGCTGCGTCGGCCGGCTTGTCAGCGGGGGCCTTGGGATCAGCTTCCTTGGCGGAAGCGTCCGCAGCCGGCTTCTCGGCTTCGGGCTTGGCGTCGGCTGCCGGTGCCTTGGGGGCTTCGGCCGCGGGAGCTTCCGGCTTGGCCGGGGCTGCGTCTTCCTTCTTCTCGTCGTCGACGAGCGCCACCTCGACGGTGCCGTCTTCGCGCCGGATGGCGCTCGACTTCGGAGCCTCGGCCGGCTTTTCCTCCGCTCCCTTCTCGGCAGCGGGCTTCTCTTCAGCCGGCTTCGCTTCGGGAGCCTTCGGCTCATCGGCCGGCTTCGCCTCGGGCTGGGCTGGTGCGGCGGGCTTGGCTTCGTCCGCAGGCTTTCCGGCTTCTGGCTTGGCTTCGGTCTTGGGAGCCTCCCCCTTCGGAGCGTCGGCTCCATCGATCTTCGGAGCCTCCGGCGCCTTGGGGACACCCGGGAGCTCGGGGAGCATCAGCGGGCCGGCTCCGCCGTCGGTCTTCGTCGGGAGAGGCTGCGGGTAACTTTCCTTGTAGCGGGCCTCGATCTCCTCGGCGGTCGGAACCGGGACGAGCTTTTCGAAGGCCTCGATGCTGGCGATGAGGTACGGGACCTTGACCCGCGGCGGCTGGAAGAAGCCGGGGCGGCCTTCTTCGCGACGACCTTCGCGGGTCACGTTCGGGACGTTCCGCTTGTACTCCTCGAACAGCGAAACGAGGTCCGCTTCCTTCGGCTCCGCCTTGGGATCGAGGAACTGGTCGACCGGCAGCGCGGCGACGAGGGCCGACTCGCGGACGTTGAGCTTCTTGTAGGCATCCCACCAGTCGACCGGCGACGAGAGGACCATGCCGTCCCCGTAGAGGCCCCGGGCAACGAGGTTCGCTTCGGCGTCATTTCGCAGGGCGCTCGTAATCAGCGCATCCGTCACCTGCAGGTTCTTCTTGAGCGCGTCGTAGTCCTGCCGGGTCATGCCGGCGTTTTTCATCTGCCAGCCGCCGACGTCGTCGCTGAGGTGGACACCGCGAGCGTGGGCCTCTTCCAGGAGGGCGTGGCGCTCGTTCGGATCCTCAATCGTTCTACGGCCCATCCGGGCAGCGACCTGACTGGCGACGTAGATTTCCTTGTTGGCCCGCTGCTGCTCTTCCAGAGAGAGGCTCGGCCCCTCCTTGCGGTACATGTTGATCACGAAGGCCAGCATCACCCCGACGATCACGCCAACGAGGCCGTACTCGGAGCCCTTCTCCTTGGCCGTCCCCGCCACCCAGGCCGCCCCGCCGCAGAGGACCGCGAGGGTGAAGACCACGAGCATCGGGCTCATGTTCTGGCCGTTCCCCCCTCCGGCGTCCTGGACCAGGAAGGCGATGATCGCGAGGCCGGTGATCACCGGCAGCATGACCTTCTGGTGCTTACGGAAGAATTCGGCGGGAGTTCTCATCCGGAGTTCTCGAGTGCGTCAGCCGTGAAAAAAACAGCCCGCAAACGGACTGCTGGCGAGGGTGCCGTACTCCCCGGTCGCTTGACAACGCTTCCGCACATTCCGTAAGGAACGTCCGCAACCTTTTGCCGGAAACCGGGAATCGGCCGCATTTTAGCTCACCCCCCCGGGGTGACAAGGCCGGTCCGAAACCCCATCGCCGGCTGCAGTTTCGATCGATGCCCCCCTCGGGCAACGAGGCGTTCGTTCCGGTCCGCTGTCTCCCCCTTCCGCCCGACACGGCGGCGGGGAGGCCGGGCCGAAGCGAGCCTACTCGGACCGGGGAGGCGGAAACGCCGGAGGATTTGTGGCAGGCAAGAAGAAGAAAGCCCTGGTGATCGTCGAATCCCCCGCGAAGGCCAAGAAAATCGGCGGGTACCTGGGGAGCGACTACGAAGTCCGCGCCAGCATGGGGCACATCCGCGACCTGCCGGAGAAGGCGGCGGACATCCCGGCCGAGATCAAAAAGCAGGGATGGTCGACCCTCGGCGTCAACGTCAAACAGGACTTCGCGCCCTTATATATAGTCCCCGGCGGCAAGAAGGCTCTGGTCAAGGAGCTGAAGTCGCTGCTGAAGAACTCCGAAGAACTCATCCTCGCGACCGACGAAGACCGCGAAGGGGAGAGCATCGGCTGGCATCTCTCGGAGCTGCTCGAGCCGACGGTCCCCGTCAAGCGGATGACCTTCTCCGAAATCACGAAGGACGCGATCCTCGAGGCGCTCGACCACACCCGCCAGCTCGACATGAACCTGGTCCGGGCCCAGGAGACCCGCCGCGTCGTCGACCGCCTGTACGGCTACACCCTGAGCCCCCTCCTCTGGAAGAAGATCCGCCCGCGGCTCTCTGCCGGCCGGGTCCAGAGTGTGGCGGTCCGGATCCTCGTCCTCCGCGAGCTGGAACGGCTCGCGTTCCGGAGCGGTACGTTCTGGGACTTGAAGGCCGATCTCGCCACCGGAAAGAGCGAAAAATTCTCGGCCCAGCTTTCGGCGCTCGGCGGCAAACGGATCGCCAGCGGTAAGGACTTCGACGAGAACACCGGCAAGATCAAGGCGGGGAGCGACGTGCTGCTCCTCGACGAGAAGACCGCCAAGGATCTCCAGACCCGGCTCAAGACCACCCCCTGGTCGGTCTCGGCGATCGAGAGCCGCCAGCAGGTCCGCCGTCCTCCTCCGCCGTTCACGACCAGCACCCTGCAGCAGGAGGCAAACCGCAAGCTCGGGATGTCGGCCCGCGAGGCGATGCAGACCGCCCAGCGGCTGTACGAAGACGGCAACATCACCTACATGCGAACGGATAGCGTGACCCTCTCGCAGGAGGCGATCACCGCCTCCCGCAAGCGGATCGACACCAGCTACGGCAAGGATTTTCTCAGCCCGCAGCCCCGACAATACAGCACCAAGACCAAAAACGCGCAGGAGGCCCACGAGGCGATCCGCCCCGCCGGCAAGGAGATGAAGACGGCGGACGAACTCGGCCTGCAGGGGCGCGAGTCGCAGCTCTATGACATGATCTGGAAGCGGACGATCGCCTGCCAGATGGCGGACGCCCAGCTCCGTTTCACGACTGCCGTCATCACCGCCGGCGACGCCGAGTTCCGGGCGACCGGCCGGCAGATCGAATTCGCGGGCTACTTCCGGGCGTACGTCGAAGGGCACGACGACCCGGAGTCCGCGCTCGAAGACCAGGAGTCGAGCCTCCCGCTGATGCAGGAGAAGGACAAGCTCGACTGCCAGAACGTCGACGCAATCAGCCACGAGACGAAGCCCCCCGCGCGGTACACCGAGGCGACGCTCGTGCGGAAGATGGAAGCGGAAGGGATCGGCCGCCCGTCGACGTATGCGAGCATCATCGGGACGATTCAGGACCGGGGTTACGTCCGGAAGGCGAACAACCAGCTGATCCCGACCTTCACGGCGCTCGCCGTCAACAAGCTGCTCGAAGGGCATTTCCCCAAGCTGGTCGACTACCAGTTCACGGCTCAGATGGAGCAGTCGCTCGATGACATCTCGAACGGCCAGGTCGAGTACGTCCCCTACCTCGCCAACTTCTATCTCGGCGACGACGGACTCGAGAACCAGGTGAAGAGCCGCGAGGAGGGGATCGATCCCCGCTCCGCCTGCACGCTGGAGATCGACGGCCTCACGTCGTCGGTCCGCGTCGGAAAATTCGGGCCGTACCTCGAGAAGAAGGAGGGGGACGCGACCTTCACCGCCTCGCTCCCGGACGACATTTCTCCGGCCGATCTCAATGACGAGATGGCGACGAAGCTGCTCGAGACCAAGAAGCAGGGACCGCAGGCGCTCGGGATGCACCCCGAAGAGGGAGTGCCGGTGCTGGTCCTGATCGGCCCGTTCGGCCCCTACGTCCAGCTCGGCGAAGTGACCGACGAGAACCCGAAACCGAAACGGGTTTCCATTCCGCGGGGGACGCCCGTGGACTCGGTCGACCTCGCAATGGCTCTCAACCTGCTGACCCTCCCGCGGACGCTCGGCGAACACCCGGTGAACGGGAAACCGGTCCTCGCGGGGATCGGGCGGTTCGGTCCGTACGTTCAGAACGAGAAGACCTACAAGTCGCTCCAGAAGACGGACGACGTCCTGACGGTCGGGCTGGATAGAGCTCTCGAGCTCCTCAGTCAGGCGCGGGTCAAGACCGGTCCGACGCCGATTCGCGAGCTGGGAAAACATCCTGAAGACGAGGAACCGGTCAACGTCTACGACGGCCGCTACGGTCAATACGTGAAGCATGGGGATGTGAACGCCACGATCCCCAAGGAGAAGACCGCCGAGACGATCACGCTCGAAGAGGCGATCGCCCTGCTCAAGGAGCGCGAGGCTTCCGGCAAGCCGTCGAAAAAGAAGAAGGCGGCCAAGAAGAAAGCTGCTCCGAAAGCTGCCGGCAAGAAGGCCGCGAAGAAGGCTCCCAAGAAGAAGGCCGCCCCGAAGGAAGACGCCGAAGAGTAGCGTGCGGACGCTCTTCGTGGTCCTGTTCTCCTCTGCGCTCTCTGTGTCCTCGGTGGCTGAAAATTCTGCCGCAGAGCTCAGAGAAAACACCGAGAGGGGAAGAGCAATTCGAGTCGAGTCAGCGGCGGTTGGAGTCCGGGGTTTCCCGGATGCACCTTCCGTAACCGTCAGATCTTCCCGGGTTTGCCGCACCGGATCCGGAGGGGCTCCGAAGCAGTCGAGTGCTCGGAGAATCGGCCCCGTGCTCCGTTCCGTGAAGTACGTTTGAGGACCCGCCACGACACCCTCGTCCGGGTCCCGCCATGCGTCTTCCGTTCATCCTGCTCGTCTCCCTGCTCCTCGGCGATGTCGCCCTGGCTGGCGCTCCGGTGGTCCACATGACCGTCGGAACCACGACCTATGAGGGGCGGATCCTCGCCGCGGACAAGTTCACCTGCTGGCTGGCCGAGCCGACCGGCGCGTACCGCAGACTCTCGCTCGGCGACGTTGCGTCATTCGGCAATCGGCCCGGCGAGTTCAAACCGCTCACCGCCGCGCAGCTCCGCGACCAGCTCCTGCACGACCTCGACGGCCAGCTCGAGATCGAAGTCGTCGGTTCCTACCTCGTCTGCGCCGGCAGCGGCCGCGCGCGCGCCTACGGGACGATCCTCGACTCGACCGCGAGAGCCTTTCAGGGGTACGCCGGCCGCCGACAGCTCCCGGTCAAGAAGCTGGAGTTCCCGCTCGTCGCGATCGTGTTCCCGACCTGGGATCAGTTCCGCCGCTACGCCGAAGGGGAGGGACTCAAGCCGACGCCGACGCTCCGGGGTTACTACAACCCGCAGACGAACCGGATCGCCCTCTACGAGGGGGAGGCGACGGCAACGACGTTGGCCCCCCCCGCTGCAGTCACGTCCGAGCTGTTTGCTCTCCGCCCTGCGGAGGGGAACGCCCTCGATCGCGTCCTCACGCTCGATCTCCCTGCTGTCCCCCCTGCTCCGCTCGCCCGCTTCGCGGCGCTCTCGGGAGCGGACCTCAAGGGGACGCTGATCCATGAGGCGATCCACCAGCTCGCGTTCAACACCGGCCTGCACAGCCGGTTCGGGGAAGAGCCCCGGTGGCTCGTCGAAGGGTTCGCGATGCTCCTTGAGTCGGAGTCCCACCTGCGGGACGAGCGCTCCGCCAACCCCGGCGACCGGGTCGATCTCGACCGGTATCTCGCGTTCCAGCAGGGGCTCCCCAAACGCCCCAAGACGACGATGACGAGCCTCATCGGGACGGACGACCTGTTCATGGCTGCGCCGCTGAACGCCTACGCGGAGTCGTGGGCTCTCTCGTTCTTCCTGATGGAGACCCGCTCGGCCCGGTATGCGGACTATCTGAAACGGCTCGCCAGGCGCGACCGGCTCTCCGCTTATTCGACCGCCGACCGCCTCAAGGATTTCCGGGAGGCGTTCTCGACCGACCTGCCGATGATGGACTCGCAGCTGCTGCGGTACATGGCGGAACTCAAAGTCCGGACGAAGCCGACGACGACACCACGGCAGGCCGTCCGTCCCTGAACAGGGTCATCGGGCCGATCGACGGCATTTGCGGCGACCAGGTCGATCCCGTCACCGGTCTGCTTTGACGTAGTAGCACTCGATCTCGTTCGTGGTCTGCTCGGGGCGTCCGTCGAGCGTCCAGGCCGGGAACTCGTCGAGCGCGACGAGCCGGCTCTGCCTGGCGGGAGGGAGAGGGACGCGGACCAGCAGGTTGGCGAACCGGTCGAGATCGCTGCGCATCGCGCGGGCCGCCCGCCCCCCGAGGACCACGTACGTCGGCACGCGCACATCGGCCTGCCCCGGCCCCGGGGCGAGCATCCCGAGCGAGGCGTCCGCACGCGTGAAGTAGCGGACGGGCGAGACAGGCTCCTGCGCGCTGAGATGGCAGAACAGCGCCGGCTCTCCCACGACGTAGACGATCGCTCCGACCTCGGCGATCCGCGTCGGCGGCACCATCTTCACGTGGTCGACGAGCGTTGCCTGCAACTGGTGGGCCGCTTCACGCATTCCGGTTCGGTCTTCCCAGGCGAGCCCCGACTGACCGGAACCGGTCATCTGCCGGATGACCGGCAGGAAGAACGCCACGACGAGCAGCCCCGCGGCGACCCTGTCGCGGCGCTTTCGACGAACGGGATCGATCGCGGCGAGGATCCAGGGGACTGCCGCCCCCAGTGCAAACCAGGTTCCGACGAGCCAGGGCAGCGACAGCCGCGGGTAGGGGCGGTAGAGCGGAACGGCCAGCGACAGGCCGCCGAGCCAGGCCGCCGCCATCCCCCAGCCGAGCCAGCGATCGTAGCGGTCATCTTCGTCGAGCCCCTGCAGGAATGGATCCCGGTCCCAGGCGATCAGGAGGATCGCGGCGACCCCCAGGGCCCCGACGGCATTCGTTCCGAAGAACGAGAGGGAGAACCAGACCAGCCCCAGAAGGACCGCTCGCGAGAGACCGGCCCGGCTGAGGACTGCAGCGCTTCCGAACGCGAGCGCCGCTCCGAGGAGCGTCGTCCAGCCGAGGGCCGTCTGCTGCGCCGCGATCTGCTGAAAGAGCGACGTGAGCCACCCGCCCAGGCCGACGAAGTAGCCCGCATGGTTCTTCGCGACCGCCGCGTATCCGCCGACCGGCGCGAGCCCTTTCCAGACCGGGGACCAGAGAGCCACGGCGGCAAGTGCGATTCCGGTCCATCGCAGGAGAGCGGAGGGGATCGGCACAACGAGTCCCGCGTCTTGCTTCCGGAACGTCGCGACGACGAAGGCGACGAACCACCCTCCCCCGATGATGGCGAGGGTCAGCCAGCCGTTGTACTTCGTCCACCAGGCGAGTGCGGCGCAGGCCCCTGCTCCGAAGAGCCAGAGGGGGCGGCCGCTCAGCAATCCTCTCCAACCGGCATACACGCCGGCGGTCATCCAGAGACAGAGCCAGACGTCGGTGAGGGCCGCCCGCGACAGCCAGATGTGGTACTCGCTGGTCGCCGCCAGGAGGACGACCACGCCCCCCGCAACCGGGCCGAACCAGGACCGGGCGGTCCACCAGACGAGCGGGATCGTGAGGATCCCCCCCAGGATGCTGACCCACACTGCGGCAGCGGGATCTTTGGCGAACGTGATGGCCCACCCCGCCATGGCAGGGAACAGCGGCGGGGCGTAAAGCTCGCGCCGCGGGTACTGGAAGTCGGTCTCTGCGGAGTACTCGTTGGCGGCGTAGACCCCTTCGTCGAAGTGCTCGACGTCCGCGCGCGAGGGCCACGCGCAGCGGAGCGCGGCCCCGATCAGGAGGGCGACCGCCAGAACGATCCACTCCCGTGACGAGACGGAGTTCGGGCTCGGCGGAGTGAGAGGAGCAGCGGGTGACGGCACGGGAACAATCGGCGCAGATGAGAGTCAGTCGCCGGGCGAAATGCCGGACCACGAGAGTCTACCGCGCCCGGCTCGATTGTCGCCGCTGGGCTCGGCCCGCATTCACCCCGATCGGTTACGCCCGCAGCAGTCTTCGGCAGGTCGCGAGGACTTCGTTCCGGGCATGGTCGTCGCGATAGACCGCGCGGACTCCCAGTTCCCGCAGCCACCACTCCATTGACTCGCCCCCCGCGGAGACGATGACCACCACAGCGGCAGTGGATTCACAGAGCCGGGAGAGGGCATGAGCCGAGAGGCGGAGACCGCCCGCATCCAGCACGATGACCTTCGGAGCCTCCCCGGCGAACTGCTGACTCCAGTCGTCATCGGGGACGCAGGTCTCGACGGTTGCGATCCCGGCGAGTTGCCGGGCGCATTCCGGGCCCCAGTATGGCTGACGCTCGATCACCAGGACCACGGGGGCGGTTCTCACGGCGCAGCAGGGCTCCGGCGGTCGCAACGGGCTGACCGCATCCAAATGGGGAGAGCCCCCGTCCCCAAAGACGCGGGCTCATTCCGCCATGGTGATTCCACCGGACGCCGATTTTATCGATCGTCGCGAGCGGACACCTGCTGGAACCGCGCGACCATCGCTTTCATCCCGTATCGGCTGGCGACCGGCCCGTCTTCAAACGTCGGGCGCGATTCCTTCGACTCCTGGGTCGAAGCGGACCGCTCGTTCCCGGCCGGAAGCCGCCGCGCATTGCGGGGGGAGATCAAGCCTGGCCGCTCGCTATAGGCGGGTTGGCTGGCCGGAAACCGGGGCTGCCCCGCCGGAGGAGCGAGGTACTCCGAGGTCGACGGCGAGGGGGGAGGAGACGGCGGCGGGGGATCATCCGGGAAGAGCGGCGCCGGGCGTTCGGCCGGGGTCGGCTCGATCGGCGAGGGGCTGTATTCCCGGGGATCGTACGACGAGCCGGCGGGCTCGGAGGGGGGGAGCGGAGCAGAGCTGCGGGACCACCGGCTTCCCCGGGCCAGGCCACACCCACTCGAGAGAGCGAGGCAGACGAGACCGGCAACCAGCAAGCGGGGACGCGAAAAGCACATCGACTTCAACATCGGACCGACTCCCTCAGGTGAGCGGCACAGGGCCGCTCGCGAGTCAGTCCACTCCCTTGGACGGGGCAACGATCCATCTGGCAATTCCTGCCGCAGTAGGGATCGTCTTTTGTCAAACAGAATCCCCACCGCTTTGTGGCGTATTCTGCCGGTCACTGCCGGAGCCCTCCCGCCGGGCAATTCTGCGAAACTTTGCGGGTCAGGTGGACCTGGAGGGAGCCCCTCAGGCCATTTCCGCAACCTCTTCTCTCAAAACAACATCCATCCGCACATCGACCCAGGAACGGTCAACGAACCGCCGCAACAGCCACATGAGATGGTGTTCGAACCGCCGCTCGATACGGAGCCGTTTTTCAGGGTCCGGAGCCGCTTCGGGCGGCCACTCAAGTCCGGCGGGGCCGACAAACGCGGTCCAGTTCTCCCGGGCCGCTTCCTGGTTGAGGCGGTCCTGGAGCCGCTTGCTCCAGACGATTCCGAACGCCTCCCGGAAGTCCGCCCAGAGCCGGGCGGTCCCCCGGTGGGTCGTCGACACAGATCGCGCTGCCCGCCAGACCAGAACACCCGCCACTCCCAGCAGCAGGGTGGCGATCAGGAAGGGGACGAGCGGCGTGGTTGTGCTGGCGGACCTGGGAAACAGGACTGTGGCGGGGGCGATCAGCGCCACGACCGCGAGGCCGTAGACGAAGGTGGCCCCGCCGAAGCGGGTTCCGAGGTAATTGCCGGTCCCCATCACGAGCACGAGAAGCAGTCCGACGACGACCGGAATCTCCGCCGCAAAGAACCGCGGGCCGTCGAGCCGCCAGACCGTGACCGCCGGCCACCCCAGGACCAGCACCAGCGGTACGAGAATGAAGCCGTTCCAGACCCGGCTGCCGGGACGCTTGGCCCCCAGAACCGCGATTCCCGGACAAAGAGCAACAATTCCGGTCCAGTAGAGGAGCTGGGCGGTCATCTCCCGCGAGGGAAGCCCCGTCGCGAGCGATCCCGCCGTGAGGCTCCACAGGAGCCAGACCGCTCCCATCCACCACCAGGCGGTGATCAGCGTCGTAGGAGCGAGCCGCGGACGGGCCCGCAGCAGGAGAAATCCGAGCGCCGCGAGGACTCCGAGGGGCAAAACGCTGCCGGCGGCGGTCGAGAGGGGAGTCGGCACGACGAAGACTTGAGGGAAACCGGGGGGAGCGGACCATTGCTCCGGGATGGGAGCGTCAAAGTTGGGACAATCCGCGCGCTGCGCAGCGGTCGCGGCACTCTTCGCCGAGCGACACAAAAGGTCGCAGATCGCACGGGGGACAATCCGAAATCTCTGGGCGTGGACCCACACTGTAGTGAGTGGCGGACTTCGGTCGAAGCCGCAGTGATGGACGGTTCACGACCAACGAAGTCCCCGCGTTCCAACCCCGGGAAAGTCTAGGAGATTCAAGATGAAGTGGACGACCCTTGCTGCTCTCGTTCTGTGTGCTGGTGTGAACAGCGCTGACGCTGGCCTGTTCAAGCTGCACCGCAGCGGATGCTGCGCCCCCAGCTGCGCTGCTCCTTGCGATCCGAGCTGCGCTGCTCCGGCTGCTTGCGACCCGACCTGCGCTGCCCCGGCTGGCCCGACCTGCGCCGCCCCGGCCTGTGCTCCGGCTTGTGCCGCTCCGGCCGCTCCGGCCTGCTGCGCTCCGGCTCCGGCTGAGTGCTGTGCTCCGTCGAGCTGCTGCGGTGCCCGCAAGCACTGCAGCCTGCTCGGCTGGTTCAAGAAGCACCGTCACTGCGGTCACAAGACCGAGTGCTGCGGTGCTGCTCCCAGCTGCTGCGCTCCGGCCGCCCCGACCTGCGCCGCTCCGGCGAACTGCGGTCCGGTTGGCCCGAACTGCGCCGCTCCTTGCGGCCCGGTTGGCCCGAACTGCGCCGCTCCCTGCGGCGCTTGCAAGTAGTTGATGCGAACTGATCCGGAACACGCCGCGGGTCACAAGCCCGCGGCGGATCCGGATGCAGAGCAAAAGCGAAACGAAGACGCCGGTTCTCGCAAGAGGGCCGGCGTCTTTCTCATTTGAGACAGGCTTCCGGCGACAGGCTTCCGACTGCAGGAACGGGGACGCAGGCCAAATCCCTGATCGCCCATCTCTGACGGCCGATCCGTGGCCGCCGATCTCTGAAGTCTGCAGCCTGAAGGCTCCCCCGCCTTCCGGCTCGACGATGCGTGCCGACGTGGATACTCTCCGACAGAGACCCTGACCGGAGATCATTCCTGATGCGTTCGTTCCTTGTCGTGCTCTTCTGCTCGCTGGCCTCGGGCGTGGCTTTGGCCGCCGAACCGTTCGCATTCCGCGACGGGGACCGCGTCGTCTTCGTCGGCAACACTCTGATCGAACGGGAACAGTCGTACGGGTACTGGGAACTGGCCCTGACCCTCGCCTGCCGCGACCGGAACATCACGTTCCGCAACCTCGGCTGGAGCGGCGACACCGTCTGGTGCGAATCGCGCGGGATCTTCGACCAGCCCCAGGCAGGCTATCAGCGGACGATCGAGCTCGTGAAAGAGCTGAAGCCGACCGTCCTGGTCCTCGGCTACGGTGGAAACGAAGCCTTTGCGGGCGAAGGAGGGAAAGAGAATTTCCTCGCGCAGTACCGCAAGCTGCTCGACGACCTGAAGCCGACCGGAGCGCGGGTCGTGTTTCTCTCGCCGCTGCCGATCGACGGACTGGGGGGATCTTTCCCCGATCCGGCCAAGTACAACGCGAACGTCGAGTCCTATTCAGCCGCGATCGCCAAGCTGGCCGCGGAGCGGGACGGGACGTTCGTCTCCCTGAGCCGGCCGGCAGCAACGGTGTCCGGCCCCGGCGGCCGGCCCGAGCCGACGACCGACAACGGCCAGCACCTCTCCGCGTGGGGCTACTGGGCGACGGCCAACCAGCTCGCCGCGGCTCTTTGCCCGCAGGGGAAGGTTCCGGCGCTGCCCGATCCGAGCGTCGCCGATCAGAAGACGCCCCCCGCCGGTGAGCCGGGGACGATCGAGACGATCCGTCGCGAGATCGTCCGGAAGAACGAACTCTACTTCCACCGCTGGCGGCCGCAGAACGTGACGTACCTGTTTCTGTTCCGGAAGCATGAACAGGGGAACAACGCCGTTGAGATCCCGCAGTTCGATCCGCTGGTCGACAACCTCGACGGACGGATCAACACCGCCAAGAAGGGTCTGCCGGCGCAGTAGAGGTTCCCCGGAGGGGAGGGACGCTCAGTCCTTCCCTTTGGCGGGCTTCGACTCCTTGGAGCCCCCCGAGTCCGACTTGCCCCCTTCGGACTTCGAGCTGCCGCTCGAACCGCTGTCGGCGGCAGCGGCCTTCTTGTAGGAGTCGCTCCGGTAGTCGGTCAGGTAGAAACCCGAGCCGCGGAACAGGATTCCGGCCCCGGCGCTGATCTGCCGCTCCGCCCCGAGCTTTTTGCAGGCGGGGCACTTCTTCGAGGGGGGAGCCTTGATGGACTGGAACTCTTCCCACGTGTGGCTGCATTTCTTGCAGCGATAGTCGTAAGTCGGCATTGCTGAATGAATAAGGTCTGACTGCCTGACGGAAACCGTCCGAATGCGACGCCCGAGAGCGCGAAGAAGTATAGCCCGCACGCCGCGCCGGGAGAAATCGGCGGCCGACGGATCGGCTTGTTCGTCTGCCGGTGTTCTTGGCCACGGACTCCCCTGCCGCTGGGGAGACTACGGGCGGAGAATGGCCAGGGCGAGGTAGACCTTGGGGTCGATCAGCGTCTTTTCTTCGGCCGAGCGGCGGCCGAGCCACTCCCGGAGGATCGCCAGCGGGACCGTGTGCGGCTCGATCTTTTCGTGGCCATCTCCCCCGCCGGCGGCGGTCCGGGCGGCGCCGTAGCCGACGAAGTAGTCAACGATCTCGCTCGAGAGCCCCGGCGAAGTGGGACAGCGGAACAGCCGCTGGAGCGCCGGGACGGTGTAGCCCGTTTCCTCTTCGAGCTCGCGGCGGGCCGCCTCGACCAGTTCCTCGGTCTCGGCCCCCTCGATGTCTCCCGCCAGCCCGGCCGGGAGGTCGATCACGTTCGCCTGGACGGCGGGGCGGAACTGCTCGGTCAGGACGAGTTCGTGCTGCGGCGTTACGGCGACGATCGCCACGACGCCGGAGGCTTTGACCCGCTCTGCGTACTCCCAGGTTCCGACCTGGACCAGCCGCAGAAATCGACCGGCCCCGATCACCGTCTTGCGCCGCGCCATCCCTGCTCTCCTGTTGGCCCACGTTGAACAGGCCGCCCCGTTCGGGAAGCGGCCTTTCATCCCGCCGGATCTGTCAGCCGCGCGCTCCGGGGAACGCCTTGAAATGCCCGCGGATCGTGATCCGGAGCGTGCCGGTCGCCTTGGCCCCGACGGGGACGTTGACCTTGAAGAAGATCGGGCCGTCCGACTTCGGCGTGTACTCGAGCGACTTGCCGACGTTGAAGGGTTTTACTTCGTCGTTGTTGTTCCTCTGGCGGTTGCCGCCGCTGGCCCCGGCGCCCGGAGGAGCCATGGCCGCCATCAGGGCTCCCATGGGAATCCCGGAGACGAGGTCCTTGGTCGGATCGTCGTTGGGATATCCCTCGGGGCCGAGCGTCTCGCTGACGTAGACCTTGTAGTCCCCTTCGGCGGTGATCCGGATGGCCTGGTCCTTCGTCAGCTGGATCCCGGCGTTCTGCCAGGGACGGCTCGTGTCGAGTTTCAGTTCGAAGTCGTTCTTCTGGAAGATCGCTTCGTCGATCTCCTTGAGCTTCTTCTTCACCCCGGCGTCGTCGGGATTGACGGTGAGGATCGCCTGAAGCATCTCGCGGCTCTTGTCGGTCAGGCCGGCGTCTTCGTAGTTCTTGGCGAGGTCTGTGAGGGACTTGAGGTATTCCCCCTTGGCCTTGTCCGCCTGGGTGTCGAGGGTGCGGAGGGCGGTGGCGCTCAGCTTCTTGGGCTGCTGGGCGGGCAGGTGTCCGGCCGCGGCGACGGCGAGGGCCGTCAGGGACCAGAGGGAGAAACGACGGACGACGGGGGACATAGGGACGGACTCCCGACCAGCGAGGCAAGGGGGGAAGGCAATGAAACGCACCGCAACGGGAGTATCCAGCGGAGCGGGTCCAGTCGCAAGCTGCCAGCGTCCCGGCCGGGACGACGTCGCCCGCTCAAACTCAACGTCCGACGGCCACCCGGGTCCAGGGGCGGAGCTCCTGGCCGCCGGAGGCGCTTCCGTCGTGGAACCATGGCACACGACGGATGCTCGATCGCGGACCGGCCCGGAAGACTTCATCTCTCCAGCACGCTCACGCTGCACTCCCCGCGGTATTGAGTGAGGGAGTCCTCGACGCCGGCTCCCCAAAGCGGACGCTGGATGTTTTCCACGGTTCCACGACGGAAGCGCCTCCGGCGGGGCCAGCAGCGTGCTGGACCCGGGTTAGGGGGACGTCCTGGAAGATAGATCGCGTGATCGCCGGATCGGCGGTGCCGCGATGAAGGTCGCGATCACCAGCAGCCCGAACAGGGAGTATGCCACCGTAAACACCCACGGCGGGGCCTCGAAGAACAGCAGCTCATGCAGCCAGGTCGCCAGGAAATCCCCCCGGTAGCTCACCTGCCCCGCCTGCTCACGAAGCCACTGCTCCCACGTCGTCAGCGGACAGGCGATCCCCGCCCACGCCTCGCCGACGACGATCAGGATCATGGCGAGGTGCGTGTACCGCAGCAGCGGCGAACGGACCCAGGGGCGCTTCCGGGCGATCCCCCACCAGATCACGACCAGTCCCAGCACCACGAACGCGACATACGCCACGTGGGCCGCCACCACGACATCCGCCGCCAGCCGGTAGAGGAGAGCGTTCATGCCGGACTGACCGTCCGCCACGGCGGTTTATTCCGCGATTCTCCAAGAGTGACCGGCGGACTGACGCCGCGCCGCACGCCTGGAGGACTGGCACACGGCGCGAGCCCGCTGGCTTACTGTCCCGCGACGACTTTAGGCCGACGGATGTGGAGCAGGATCGGCGCGGTCGCCTGCTCCCCCTCGACAGTGGTCCTGAGATGGACCAGCCGCGCCTGCTCGGGGACCCACTTCGCAGCAGTCAGGAAGAACTCCCGCTCGCTCGTGTTCTCGACCATCAGCAGCCCGTTGAGGCCGATGTTGTCCACAATCACCCCATGCGGAAGGTTCCGCCCCGAGTCCTCGTTACCAAACGGGATGTTGCCGGCAAAGCCGTCGCGCTGGGCCACGACCTTGAGCATGATCGTCTGCCCGACCGGCAGCTCGAACTCGAGCGGCTTGCCCGGCTCCGACGGGAGCGGCTTCGCGCCTCCGTCCGCCGCAACGATCGTCAGCAGGACCTTCGGCTTGGGACCGAGCTTGAGCTCGCCGAGCGTCCCGGCGTCATGAGTCACGACCTGACCGCGGATCTCGGCCGAGGCGGTTGCCTTCGTCCCCTTGGCGGCCTCTCCCATCGGCGCAACGGCGTCCGCCGCGGCCGACAGGAGCCCCAGCGCGTTGTTCTGCCCTGCCTCGATGACGATCGGGCTCGTGGCGGTGAAGCCGGGAGGCAGCCCCGCCAGCTCGACCCGGATCGGCCCGTCGAAGCCGTCGCTCCGCTTGGCTTCGACCCGGAACTCCCGGGAGCTGCCGGCGGCGACGGTCGGGTTCCCCCCATGGACGATCACCTGGAAATCGGGACGCCGCGGCCGGAGCGTCAGCGTGTATTGGAATGCCTCTCCCTGGAAGCCCCGGACGTCCCGGACCCGGACGAGGTATTCGCCGTCGGCGGGAGCGGTGAACGTGACCCGTGAATCCGCGCCGAGCTCGCGGCGGCCGTCGTCGTCGTTCTGATAGTAGAGCGTGAAGGTCGGCAGTCCGTTCGGGATCAGGTCCGTTCCCGGCGGATGCGGCTCGACGATGTAACAGGGCTCGCCGAGAGCATGGACGACCGGGGTCGTGTCGAAGTAGCCGTACCGCATCCCGCCGCCGGGATAGACCTTGAAGCCGGAGTCGGGACCGCGGGGGGCGAGCCACAGCCGGGTCACTTCGCCGCCCGAGTAAAGGTACTCGTTGAGCTCCATCTCCTCCCAGTTGAAGATCCGGAAGTCGTCCGCCTGATTGGCGTCCTTGCCGCGGAAGGTGAAGTAGGAATCGCGGACCGCCTGAAGGAGAACCCGCGGGATCCGCTCCCCCTGGGGAGTCAGAATCTCGACGAACGAGTCGAGGGGTGACTTGCTGCGGCCGGCGTTCACTTCGATGACCCACTCTTCCCCGGCCTTCGCCGTGAAGCGATAGAGATCGACGTCGGGACGCCCCTCCTCCATCCCCTGGATCTTCGCGGTCACGGTCGCCGGGAGCGTGATCCCCATCGCCTTGGCCGGAGCGTTGTTCGGCTCCTGCTCCGCGACGGCGTTCATCGGGGCGTCCGCCATCGGGACGGAGGCGACCGGAGCCGCCGTGGCCGCCAGTTCGACCGGGGCCATGGCCGGGAGCGGATCGATCGAGAACGTTTCGAGCGTCCCATCCATCCGGCCGACGGCGAAGCGGTCCCCGGTTCCAGCGACTGCCAGGGCTTCGGCGATCTCGGGCTGCTTTGGGAAGAGTTTTCGTTCCGTATAGGTCTTCGTCTCCCACAGTTTGATCGTCTTGTCTTCGGCGACCGTCACGAGCTGCCGGCCGTCGGGCGTGAACGCGAGCCGGGCAATCGCCCCTTCATGGGCGAACCGGGAATAGACGAGCGGGCTGATCTCGGGCCGCTCGAGCGAGAGGAGCTTCCAGACCCGGATTCGGTTGTCCGCCCCGGCCGCGACGACGTGCGAGCCATCGCGGGTGAAGGCGATCGCGTACTGCTCCTTGAGAGGCTGCCCCAGCGTGTCGAGCCGCTCGCCGGTCGCGAGGCTCCAGAGTTTGCAGGTGTCGTCGGCCGAGGCGCTCGCCAGGACCTTGCCGCTCGGATGGAACGCGATGTCGTAGACCGCGCCGTTGTGCCCTTCGAAGGTCCGGACGAGCTCACCGGTCCCGACGTTCCAGACGTGAATCTTCCGGTCGTAGCTGCAGGTCGCGAGCTGCTGGCCGTCGGGCGAGAGCTCGGCGTCATAGAGGATGTCCCGGTGGCCGCTGAACTCGCGGATCAGCTTTCCCGTGGCGAGGTCCCACAGCGAGGCCTTGCCGATCAGCCCCGTGATCCCCGAGGCGACGACGAGCCGCGTTCCGTCCGGAGTGAAGTGGACCGCCGTCACCTTCCCGGGGAACCCCTTGAGGGTGTCGGTCGTAACAACGTCCCCCTTGCGGGTCTGGAGCTCGACTTCGGCGTAGCGGGCGACCGCGGTCCGGGTCCCGTCGAGCGACCAGTCGAGAGCGGCAATCGGCCGGGCGTCGGCGCGGGATTCGATCTTCGGAACGATCAGGACCGAGCGGTCCGGCTCGGCGCCGGCGGGACCCTTCGCGCCCGATTCGATCCAGGACTTCAGCAGCGCCACCTGCTCCGCCGTCGGCTGCGGCTCTCCCTCAGGGGGCATCTTCGGCTCGCCGCCGGTGAGAACCCGCACGAGGCGGCTCGACGTGGCGTCCCCCGGGAGAATGACTGCGCCGTGCTCGCCCCCCTGCTGCAGCGCAGCGAAGCTCTCGAGGGAGAGTTTTCCCTCTTTGTCCTGTCCGTTGTGGCAGCCGGTGCAGAACTTGGTCAGGACCGGCGCAACTTCGGTTGTGAAGTCGGGAACGGGCTTGTCCGCCGCAAATGCGGCGGCACCGGCCACGAGGATTCCGGCGAAGGACAGGGCAAAAACGACTGGCGAGATCCGGCGACGCATCGAACATCTCCCATGGGACTCCTCAGTATGTCCCGCTGGAAGAAGCGACGCAAACCTGCCCGGAACGATCTTCCGTCCGGAAGGCATTCCCTCCCATTGATCGTCGCGGGGGGGCTATTTCGGCCCGCCGAGGAAGAACAGCGGCCCCGTGTAAGGCTTGCCGGTCATCTCGTCCCAGAGGGCTTTCTGACGGGGAGTCAGCAGGGCGACGATCTCCTGAACGGCCCCTCGGGCACTCCGTTCGATCTCCTCCGGCATTTCTCCACCGGGACGCCCGCGGCCGGGGCCGCGGCCGCCGGGTGGGCCGCCCCCGAAGCCTCCGGGACCACCAGGTCCCCCATCGCGCGGAGGGGGTCCCTCGCCCGGTGGCGGACCGAACGGATCGTCCGGGGGACCATCGAACCGTCCCTCTTCACCGGGAGGAGGGCGATCGCCCGGTTCCCCCCGCGGGCCGCGCGGGCCTCCGCGCGGCCGCTCCCCCTCGGGGGAAAACGGCCCCCGTTCTCCTCCGCCGGGGCGTCCCCGTCGTTCTTCCCCTTCCGGGCCGCGGTGCCGCAGCTCGAAGTGGCGGGACATCGCGGCCATCTCGATCTCGCGGATCTTTTCCTTCTGCTCCGCCGTGAACGAGAACTTGCGGGCGAGTGCCGGATCCTTGAAGACGATCGGCCCCTGGCACTGCAGCGCGATCTCATCGAGCCGGTCGATCTGCTGCGGCCCCAGGATGGCGGCGAGCGCCGCTTCGTTGCTGCGGGCGGCCTCGATCATCCGCTGCCGGAACTCGGGATTCAGATGCCGCGGGCCGTTGAACTGCGGCCGCTGCGCTTCGAGTTTCTGCTGCAGTTCCGTCAGGACCGGCTTCTGCGTCTCCGTCACCCCCAGGTCGGTGAGCACCGCGGGGACTTTGAGGAGATACCGCTTCCGGTCGGCGTCGAGCACTGCCAGGTCCGCCAGGATGCTCTGGATTCGGTCGCGGGTCTGCTGCAGGTCCGGCTGGTCGGCCGACGACGCTTCCCGCTGCGAGACGAACTCCTGGTAGTAGCCGAGCGCCGTCTCGAGCAGGTACTTGCGGAGCCCCTCTTCGAACGGGTTGTCGGAGAGCTCCTGCTCGGCCAACTGAATCATGTCGTCGGCGGCCCGCCGGGCCAGTTCGAACCGCTGCTCTGCCTCCTGGGCACGGTCTTTTTCCCGCTGGTACGCCTGGGCGGTCTTCCAGTGTTCGTTCGAGACGACGATTGTCGTCACGCCAAGGCCGATCAGGGTGAACACGAGCAGCAAGAGCGTCGTCACGACGACCGACGGATGCCGCCGGAGCCACTTACGGGCGCGGTCCAGCACTGTCGGCCGGCGGGCGAGGATCGGGACGTCCTGCAGGAACCGGCGGAGGTCCGCCGCCATGTCGGCCGCCGTCGCGTACCGCTCGCCCGGGAGCTTCGAGACCGCCTTCAGCACGATCGTTTCGAGTTCGACCGGGATCCGGGGATCGACCTGCCGGAGCGGCCGGGGATCATCATGCAGGATGTTGTTCAGCAGCTGGACTTTGTCTTGCCCCGGGAAGGCATACTCGTGAGTCAGAAGTTCATACAGCGTCGTGCCGAGGGAGTAGACGTCGGTCCGGTGATCGACCGGCAGCCGCTTCCCCGCCGCCTGCTCGGGGCTCATGTAGCGGAGGGTCCCCACGATGTCGCCGGTCTGCGTCATGCCGACGTCGGTCGCCACCTGGGCCAGCCCGAAGTCGGTGATCCAGACCTTGCCGCGGCCGTCGAGGATCAGGTTCGCCGGCTTGATATCCCGGTGGACGACGCCGGACTCGTGGGCGTAGTCGAGCGCGTCCGCGACTTCGGCAGCGAGCCGGGCCGCGGTCCGGAACTCTTCACGGCTCCGTCCTGACCTTTGGGACGGCGTGGCGGCGCGCGAGTCGACGATGGTCGCCCCGGCCATGTTCTCGGCGGTCGATCCCGGCACGCCGGGGGCCGATGGACTCGACTGTTGCTCGCGGAGCTCTTCGATGAGGTCGGACAGAGTCCGCCCCTCGATGAGCTGCATCGCGTAGAAGTGCATCCCCCGTTCGCAGCCGACGGCGTAGACCGGGACGATGTTGGTGTGGTGGAGCTGCGCGGCGGCGTAGGCTTCGGTCTTGAACCGCTGGAGCTGCTTGATGTCGAGCGCTGCGGCGAACGGCAGGACCTTCAGGGCGACCTTCCGGCCGAGCGACAGCTGGACCGCTTCATAGACGACCCCCATCCCGCCCCGTCCGATCTCGCGGACGATCTGGAAGTCCCCCAGCGGGGCGGCTCCCAGTTCCGGAGGCCCCGAGGGAGGACCGGCTCCGAAGCCGCCGAGCGGTTCGGAGGGAGCCGGAGGCGCAGGGGGGAGCCGCATCGCATGCGCCAGGTCGATTCCGTCGAGGCATTCCGACAGATCGCCGGCGATGTCGGGGTAGCGGGAAAGGAGCCGCTTGCGATCAGGGGTCCGGCCCGCCTCGAGGTCCGCCAGATACTCCCGCGAGATCTCGAGGATCCGCGAGTCGTCGTCAGAGAGGGTGGGATCGCGCGGCGTCATGAGAGGGCGAGGGGCGACGACAGGAGGAGGGAACGCTCACGGACAGGAGAAGGGTCACGGCAATCGCCCCGACCCGGCCGGACAATTTGGAAGAACTTCAGGTTTCCGAGTGGTCCTGCGTCGTCGCAAACTCCTTCTTCAGCTTGGCCAGCCCCCGGATCCACAGTTTTTCGACGCTGTCGACCGAGCGTTCCATCCGCTGCGAGATCTCCGGGAACGACAATCCTTCGAGATGCCGCAGGATCAGGACGGTCTGGTAGTCGTCCGGAAGCCGCGCCAGGGCCTCGGCGACGAGCGATCCCTGTTCCTGCCGCATCACGACCTGGCTCGGCGAACTCCGCGGGTCGACAAGGATCTGGCCGAGCGCGGCGGTCGAATGATTCAGGTCGTCGGCGAGCTGCCGCTCGAGCCGCGGGTCGCGGGCCTGCGTCCCGAGGTAGCGGCGGACCGTGTTGGCAAGCGTCCCGGCGAGGATCTGCCGGAGCCAGGTGGCGAACTGCGGCTCGGCATCCCCCCGGAAGTTCGCGAACTGGCGGTGAGCGTCGAGGAACGTCTCCTGGACGACGTCCGAGGCATCGATCTTCCCTTGCAGCCGCCGCCCGATCTCGACCCGGGCCAGCAGCCGGAGATACCGCTGGTACGACTCGAGGAGTTTTCCCAGGGGGACGGGGTCTCCCCCACGCGCTGCTGCCAGCAAACCGGAGACATCGACTTCCATCAGCACAGGCTCCCGACCGGAATCGTCTTCAGGATTCTAACCCACCCGCTCTTCGGGAGTTCCGAAGATTTTGCGGAGGACGGCCGATTGCTCGCGTCAGGGCCCGCCACATCCCGGAAGGAGGTCACCGTCCTGTCAGGAGGAACGATGACGAGCGGGGAGGTTTTCGCACAGCCAGCGGCATTTCGTCGAATGTTCATCAAATCCGCAAAATCAGCGAACAGCCCGGAGAGCGGACGGCGGCATTCCGGCGCGCCGGGTGACCAATGCCCAAGCGGATCCGTCGCAACAACTCCCGTCAGGCGTAGAACCACCGATCTCTGCGAGTGCCGTCCATGAAGAAATGGTATTACCTCACCGCGCTGGCTGCCGCGGCTGTCGCCACCGAGTTCGCCTACCAGCGGTCCGGCCCGGCTCTTCACGCCCAGGACAATCGCGGCCCGCAGGGGCGCGAACAGGAAGTCCCCCGAGCGCTGGACGAACGGGGGGGCCGTGGCCGGTTCGGAGAAGGGGGACAGGGGGGAGGCCCGGGCGGGGGAGGGCGAGGGGGCTTCGGCGGCCCCGGACCGATGAACGGCCCGGACCTGGAACTCGTTGCCCAGTTTGACAAGGACAAGAGCGGCTGGCTGAATCAGGCCGAGCGGCAGGCGGCCCGGGAGTTCCTCAAGACACAGCCCGGCGGGGGACGCCGCGGCGGCTTCGGCCCCGGACGAGGGGGGATGTTCCAGCCCGGCGGCTTTTTTGCTCCGGCGCTCCTGACGGGGCTCGATGCGGACAAGGACGAACGGCTCTCCCGCAACGAGATCGAGAGTGGCGTCCAGTCGCTGTGGCAAAAGGCGGTCGACGCGGATCGGGCCTCGGTCACGGCTGACGCCCTCGGCGAGGCGCTGAACGGATTGATTCCCGCCCCCAATTTCGGCGGTGGCCCGGGAGGCCCCGGAGGGGGCGGGTTCGGTCAACCTCCCGGAGGTCCTGAAGGACGCCCGGGGAACGACGGCCCGCGCGAAGGGGGACGCCGCCGTCCGGTCGAAGAGGGGGCGAATCCGCCGCGGGACGAGGAAGGACGCCCCGCCGAGCGCGGGGAACGGGCCGACAATCCGGATCGCCCGCGAAACAACGCCGGACCTGGCGGTCCCGAAGGGGCCCCCCCGGAAGGGGGAGGCCGCCGCGGCGGAGGCTTCGGCGGTCCGATGGGGGGAGGCCCCGGCGGCGGAGGAGGAATGTTTGGAGGAGGACCGGGCCGGATGATCGCAGGCGCGATCGTGCAGAAGGCCGGGAAGTCGGTCGAAAACCCGATCACCCTGGCCGAGCTGCAGAAGGTGGCCGAGCAGCTCTTTGACGAAGCGGACAAGAACCACGACAAGCAGCTCGATTCCCCGGAACTGACCGACGGAATCTCCGCACTGATGGCGTCCGCTCCTCGTGGTCCCGGGCGGCCGGGCGGTCCGGGTGGGGGAGGCCCGTTCGGCCGTCGCGCGGCTGGTACCCCCGGCCCCAAAGTCGAGCCCGCGCAGGTGAAGACCTACGGCGACGAGCCCCTCTATGACGCGGGGGTTCTCCGGACGCTGTTCCTGACGTTCGAGAACGCCGACTGGGAAAAGGAGCTCGAAGAGTTCCACGGGACCGATGTCGAAGTCCCTGCGACGATGCAGGTCGACGGAAAGACCTACAAGAACGTCGGCTTCCACTTCCGCGGGATGTCGTCCTACGGCGGAGTGCCGACCGGCTCGAAGCGGTCGCTCAACGTGACGATGGATCTGGCCGATCCGGAGCAGCGGCTCCTCGGCTACAAGACCCTCAACCTGCTCAATGCCCACGAGGATGGGTCGTTCCTCAGCTCGGTCCTGTACTCGCACATCGCCCGCAAACACATCCCCGCCCCGAAGGCGAACTTCGTCAAGGTGGTCATCAACGGCGAGAGCTGGGGCGTGTACGTCAACGTCCAGCAGTACAACAAGGAGTTCCTCGCCGAGAATTTTCCGACGAGCAAGGGAGCCCGTTGGAAGGTCAGCGGCAGCCCGGGAGGCGGGGGAGGACTTGAGTACTTCGGCGAGAATGTCGAAGACTACAAGCGGCGGTATGAGATCAAGACCAACGACAACGACAAGTCCTGGAAGGCGTTCATCAACCTCTGCCGAGTCCTGAACGAGACCCCGACCGAGGAGCTGGAAGCGGCGCTCGAGCCGATCCTCGACATTGAGCAGACACTCTGGTTCCTGGCCCTCGACGTCGCCCTGATCAACAACGACGGATACTGGGTCCGCGCCAGCGACTACAGCATCTACCTCGATCCGAGCGGCAAGTTCCACCCGATCCCGCATGACATGAACGAGGCTTTCCGCCCGGGCATGATGATGGGGATGGGTGGCCCTGGCGGCGGCGGTCGGGGTGGATTCGGCGGTGGTGGTGGCCCCGAAGGGGAACGCCGTGGAGAGCGCGGCCGTGATGGAGAACGGGGACGAGGTGGTCCTGGTGGTGGTGGCGGCGGATTCGGAGGAGGCGGGTTTGGTCCTCCGGGCGGCGGTGGCGTTGGGATGGGACCTCGCAGCGGTGGGCTTGAGCTCGATCCGCTGGTCGCCCTCGACGATGCCCGGAAGCCGCTCCGCAGCCGGCTGCTCAAGGTTCCGAGCCTGCGAGCCCGGTACCTGGCCAAGGTCAAGGTGATCGCCGAGCAGGACCTCGACTGGAAAGCCCTCGCCCCGGTCGTTGCCCAGGCGAAGTCCCTGATCGAAGATGAGATCCGCGCCGACACCCGCAAGCTGTCGACGTTCGAGGAGTTCGAGTCCGCCGTGAGCACCGCGGCCGCTTCGGACTCCGCTCCGCGGTCGCGGGAGGTCAGTGTCCGGACGTTCGTGGAACAGCGGCGGGCCTACCTGCTCCGCAATTCCGACGTGTCGGCCGCCAAGGTCTCCGCAGCCAAGTGAATTGAGTTGTTTCCCCTCTCCCCCACCGCACCATGATCGACTTCGCGAATCCCTCCGGTGTGCATCGCCTTCCGTCGGCTCTCAGTCCGCCGGAAGAATCGATGCGGATCCCCAGCCTGGCGACCAGCGCCAGCTGGGAATCTCACACCTCTGAAGGAGCCCACGAGCTCAAGTTCGTGATAGACGACGCGCTCGCCGCCACGGTCCGGGAGTGGGCCCGCGACCGGTTGCTCCCCGATCCCCACGCGGGAGACGAGGGATACCGGGTCAGCACCCTGTATCTCGACACGCCGCAGTTCGACGTCTTCCGGCAGACCGAGATCGGCCGGGCCGGGAAGTACCGGGTGCGGCGGTACGGCTCGGAGGGGATCGTCTGGCTCGAGCGGAAGTCGAAGATCGAGGGACGGGTCCACAAGCTGCGGGAGTCGGTCCCCGACGGCGACATCGAGACAGCAGTCCGGACCCGGCCAGACGGAAACGGATGCTGGTTCCGGAAGCATGTCGAGGAGCTGTCGCTGCAGCCGGTCTGCCAGGTGACGTACGACCGGTTCGCCCGGATCGGCCAGACACCGGTCGGTCCGGTCCGGATGACCCTCGATTCCGGGCTGTGCGGCGGCTCGACCTCGGCGTGGTCCGTTCCGCAGGAGCGGCTTGCCGGCGGGGAGCTGCTGGAGCGCCGCAACATTCTCGAACTCAAGTTCCGGACGACCGTCCCCGCCCTGTTCAAGGACCTGATTCAGGACCTGCGACTCCCCCTCGGGCGTTTCTCCAAGTACCGTGAGACCGTTCGCCGCATCCAGGACGGGGCGTCGACGTTCGAGCGACCGGAGAAGTGACATGCCGGAGTGGCTGCAGGGGGCGGAGTCGGGCTCATCAATTCAGTGGGGGGTGCTGGCGGTCCGCCTGGCGATCTCGCTGCTGGCGGGTGTCGCCGTCGCCTGGCTCTACCAAGCGACGCGGCGGGCGAGCAGCATCACCCCGACCTTCCCGGCGACGCTCGTGCTGCTGTGCGTCCTGATCGCGGTCGTGACCCAGGTCATCGGCGACAACGTCGCACGGGCGTTCAGCCTCGTCGGGGCGCTGTCGATCGTCCGGTTCCGGACCGTCGTCCAGGACACGAAGGACACCGCGTTCGTGATCTTCGCGGTCGTGGTCGGAATGTCGGTCGGGGCGGGGCATGTCGGAGTGGCCCTCGGCGGGACCGTGGCGGTCGCGCTGGCGGCGTGGCTCTACCGCGATCGCCCTGCGCTCGCCTCCCTCTCGTCCGACCGGCAGGTGACGCTGACCGTGAAACTCGGATGGGTCGACGATGTCGAGCAGGTGGTCCGGAACGTGATCGAGTCGCACGTCATCGACATCGAGCCCCTCTCACTGACGACGCTGAAGCATGGAGCGGGACTCGAAGCCTCGTTCCGCGTCCGCCTGCAGCCGGCGGTCCGGCTGACGCAACTAGTGGCCGATCTGAACCGGCTCGAAGGGGTTCAGGGGGTCGAGCTGCGGACGGAGTGACGAGCGGCACCGTGGCGATTTGCCACGCTCCGCTGGCCGAGGTTCGTGCGATCGCTCGCGTGGCCCTGCGGCCCTGCTCCGTTTGTCCGCAGGGAGCGTCGCGGACCGCTTCGCGCTGCGCTGAAACGCTGCATCCGGGCTCCCCCGGAGCCCGTGAACGTCTGGCGAATTCCAGCGAAACAAGAGCTATCGGGGCTCGCGGGTCCCGGCTACAACTCCGCGTCTGTCGACGGAACGACAGGTCGTGACCGAGGAATGAACTCTTCAGCCGGCTGTGGATGCCGGATTGTCTCTCGGGCCCGCGCCTCTCGTCCGGCAAGGGAGCGCTTCATGTCGATTGCCAAGAAAGCGGTCGCGGAATTCTTCGGGACCTTCTGGCTCGTATTCGGCGGGTGCGGGAGCGCAGTCCTCTCCGCCAAGTTCCTCGATGCCGGCAACCCGAACGTCAACCTCGGGATCGGACTGGTCGGCGTCGCCTTCGCGTTCGGACTCACGGTGCTGACGATGGCCTACGCCATCGGGCACATCTCCGGCTGCCATCTCAACCCCGCCGTCTCGGTCGGCCTGCTGGTCGGCGGACGGTTTTCCGCCAAGGACTTCGTGCCGTATGTCATCGCCCAGGTTCTGGGAGCGATTGCCGGCGCGGGGGTGCTGGCGGTGATCGCCGGCGGGAAAGAGGGTTTCGATCTCGTGGCGAGCGGGTTCGCCGCGAACGGATTTGCCGAGCACTCCCCCGCGAAGTACTCGCTCCTTGCCGCGTTCGTGGCCGAAGCGGTCCTGACCTTCTTCTTCCTGTTCATCATCCTCGGCGCGACCGACTCCCGCGCGCCGGCGGGACTCGCGCCGATTGCGATTGGCCTGGGGCTGACGCTGATCCACCTGATCGGGATCCCGGTCACGAACCTGTCCGTCAACCCGGCCCGCAGCACGGGGCCGGCGGTCTTCGTCGGGGGGTGGGCGCTGTCGCAGCTCTGGCTCTTCTGGGCAGCTCCGATTGTCGGCGCCATCGCTGCAGGGATCGTCTATCCCTGCATCGCCGCTCCGTGCGAGAAGGCGGAGTAGGGCGTCTCGCGACCTGCCGCGGGGACCGGGCTCAGATCGGAGCCGGTTCCGTGCGGCTCGCGGAGGCGAGGGCGTCGAGAATCCGCTTGAGCTCGTCCGGCTGGACCGGCTTGTGGATCAGGCCGTTCATCCCGGCACCTTCGCACTCCTCGCGGCAGCCGTCGAGGGCGTGCGCGGTCATGGCGTAGATCGGCAGCGGCAGCTGGCCCGGGAGTTCCCGTTCGCGGATCCGCCGCGAAGCGGTGAGCCCGTCCATTTCCGGCATCTCGATGTCCATGAAGACGGCGTCGAACGGCTGCGGACCGTCGAGGGCGTCGAGCGCCACCCGGCCGTTCTCGACTGTCACCGCTTCGTGCCCGAGGAGTTCCAGCAGGCCTGCGGCGACTTCCCGATTCACGGCGCTGTCGTCCGCCACCAGGATCCGCAGTCCCCGGACCGGCGCTTCCATCGTGTGCGGGAGGATCCGTCCCGCTTCCCGGGCAGTGCTGAACCGCTGCAGGGCCCGTTCGAGATCGAGGCCGGTGAGAGGTTTCTCGAGGATCTGCCGGACTCCCATACGGTCGAGGTGCCGGCAGGCGGACTCGGCTCCGGCGGGGACCAGCACCACGATCTGCTCGGGCCGGAGGACGCCAGTCCGGATCAGCTCGCCCAGCAGATGCACCTCTTCCTGGCAGTGGACCTGCAAGTCGATCAGCAGGCGGTCCGGCAGCGGCTCCTCGGGACGAGCCAGCAGGCAGAGCATCTCTTCGGACGAACGGGCGCGGATGACTTCGGCCCCCGAGCGACGGAGGAGCGCGTCGTAGAGCGAGAGGGTCCGCGGGTCGCGGGCGAGGACGAGACAGGTTCCCGGTCCGACCGGTGCCGGCTCCGCGGCCGGAGGCGCGAACTCGCAACTCGTGTACGGAATCTCGACGTGGAAGGCACTCCCCTGACCCGGCTCGCTCTCGACCCAGATCCGGCCGTGCATCAGCGCCACGAGCTGTGAGGAAATCGACAGGCCGAGTCCCGTCCCGCCGAATCGCCGCGTGACCGAGGCCTCTCCCTGATCGAACGCTTCGAAGATCCGGGCCTGCCGGTCGGCCGGAATTCCGATGCCAGTGTCCCGGACGACGAAGTGGACGAGCGACAGGGCGTGGTCCCGGTTCTCGGCCGTCACCTCGACCGTGATCTCTCCCCGCTCCGTGAATTTGAGCGCGTTGCCGACGAGATTGACGAGGATCTGCCGCAGCCGGTTCGGGTCTCCGGTCACGTTGAGGGGGACGTTCTCGTCGATCCGGCAGACCAGATCGAGCCGCTTCTGCGAGATCGAGACTGCGAGCAGCCGGGCCGCTTCGACGACCGTCTCCTGGAGCGGGAACGGGACGGCGTCGACGTCCATCTTCCCGGCTTCGATCTTCGACAGGTCGAGGACGTCGTTGAGCATCGCCAGGAGCGCCTTGGCGGACCGGCCGACGGTCGTCAGGTAGCCCCGCTGCCGCTCGGTGAGCTCGGTTGAGAGGGCGAGTTCCGACATCCCGATGATCCCGTTCATCGGGGTCCGGATCTCGTGGCTCATCGCCGCCAGGAACCGGCTCTTGGCCCGGTTCGCCTCTTCGGCGACCCGCTTGGAGGCGACGAGCTGGTGCTGCGTCTGGAGGAGCTCGCTGGCGACCTGCTCGAGCTGCAGGTTCGATTGCGCGAGTTGTTTGGCCCGCTCTTCCACGGTGGCGGTCCGCTCTTCGACCCGCTGTTCCAGGGTGGCGTTGAGCTGCTCCAGCTTGGAGAAACCTTCGGCGTTCTCGAATGCGGCCCCCGCCAGGGTCGCCACGAACTCGGCGATCCGCTCTTCGTCGGGGCTGAACGGCAGGCTCGCCACCGGATGGGTGACGTGCAGGACCCCGTAGACTTCCCCCCGGACCATCACCGGAACGCAGAGAATGGCGTGGACCCCTTCTCCCGGTCCGATCAGCGACGCGGGGTCGAGGACCTTGATCCGCTTCTCTTCGACCGCTTCGGCGGCGAGCCGGAGATGGATCCCGCGCTGTTCCCGCGCGCTCTCGAACAGCGGCTTCCCTTCGCCGTCGATCCGGACGAGCGCGACCGACTCCGTCCGGAGGAGCCGCTGCGCCGCCGTGAGAATTTCCTTGCGAATCGACCGAGGCGAGAGGGACGAGACGATCGTGCGTCCCGTCCGGAGGACGTTGTCGAACCGGTCGACCAGCGAGAGGGTCGCCGGGGCCTCCTGCGTCCCGAGGAAGGATGGTTCAAGCGCCGGGAGCGAGGCGTCGGAAGACCACTGGGCGGCGACATCCGCGAGGGCGGAGGCGTTGTTCCAGCCGAGCTCGCGCGAGACCCGCGAGTAGGCGGCGAGGGTCGCGGAGTATTCCCCCCGGGCCCGCTGCGACAGCGCGACCCGGAGGCTCTTCTGAAGCGCCCGCCGGGCCCGCCGGGGATGCCCCAGCATCACGTGCAGCAGACCGATCTCGCGGTGGAGATGGGCCAGCTCGTGCGGAAACCGCAACGACTTCCAGAGCGCCGTCCGGGCGGCGGCGGCGGCGAGCCGCAGGAATCGCTGCCGGCGGTTCCGGGAGAGAGCCTGATCGACTTCGGCGCAGGTCCGCCACGCCCGGACGAGCCAGGTATAGAGCGGAACCGTATAGGGATTGTCGACACCGGCGCTCCGGACGACCCGCAGCGCTTCGACGAGGACTTCCGCTGCCTGTTCGGGCTGCTGCCGGGCCATGAGCTGGACCGCACGGGCGAGCTGGACCTGGGCGGCTCCCTGGGCGTCGGGGCGTTCGCGGGAGAGCTCTTCGTCGAGAATCCGTTCCGGCACGCGGCCGGCGGTCGCGCGGGCCCAGACGTCGAGGATGATCCCCGAGGCCTGTTCGTCCCCCAGCGTGATCCCCGACGAGTAGTTGCGGCGGGATTCCTCGAGCGCCCCCTCGATGTCCCCGAGGCGGTAGAGGCAGGCGGCGATCTGATACCGTGCGATGTGGACCTGCCAGACGTCGCCGGTCCGCTCGAGGATCTGAATCGACTGCCGGCACTTCTCGATGCACTCGTCGTAGCGGGTCGCTGCGTAGAGGACGATCCCGTGGTAGTGGTACGACTGCCCCTGCCCCCACACGTCCCCGAGCTCCTTGCGGATCGTCCAGGACTTGAGGACGTACCGCTCGGCCCGTCCGAGCGCCCCGACCAGGACCATCGCCGGAGCATGGTTCGAATACGCCTGGGCCAGTTCCAGCGTCGTGGCGTAGCTCTCCCCGAGGTTCATCCCCCGGAAGTGGGCCCACATGGCGAGCGGCTGGCTGCGGCAGTACCAGCAGGCATGCGACAGCCCGCTGAAGATCTGCAGCGCAAGCCGCTCGGTCTCGGTCGGCTCCCGCCGCTTCCGGTGCAGGAACAGGCTGGGAAACAGAGTGTGGAGCGCCTGCACGCAGAACTCGAACGCGAGCCGCAGGCCGAGCGCCAGCCGCGAGCGGGGGATCGTCGTCCCGAGGACGGTCAGGCCGTTTTCGAATTCGCGGGCGGCTCCTTCCATGTCCCCGCGCTTCATGTGGAGTTCGCCCCGCTTGTTCCGGACGCGGGCCTCGGCTCGGGGCCCTTCGGCGAGGGCGGCGGCGACGTCGAACAGCCCCTCGGCGGCGTCGTACTTGCCCCGGAGCATCAGGACTTCGCCGAGCCCTTCGGCAATGGCGAACTGGATGTCCCGGGCCGCGCCGGTGATCCCCCGCTGGGCGATCCGGTACTGCTGTTCGGCGAGTTCGAGCGAGTGGTTCCGATGCGCCTGCCGGGCGGTGTCGAGCGCGTACGGCAGAGCCCGCACATGGTCGCCGGCGGCGTCGAAGTGGTAGGCGAGCTCCCCGCGGCGGTCCGGGAAGGTGAGTTCGAGGTACCGGGCGGCCCGGCGGTGCTGTTCTTCGATCTCGGCGGCGGTCTGCCGCTGGAGCATCGACTCGCGGATCCGGTCGTGCACGAAGGTGCAGCTGCCGTCGTGGAACGTCCACCAGACGAGGTGCCGCAACCGGGCTTCGTTGATGGCGGCGAACGCCTCGTCGGGGGTCAGGTCGGCGAGGTTCATCGCCATTTTGAGGTCGAAGCCCCGTCCCAGGACCGAGCCGACCGCGAGCAGCTGCCGAGTCTGTGGTTCCAGCAGATCGAGCCGTCGGCCGAGGAACGAGACGGCGTGCGTGGCGAAGCCGGTCTGCCGCAGGGCGGTCTCGTCGACCTCCCAGCCTTCGGGTCCCGCCGTCAGGGCCCGCGTTTCGACGAGGCCGTGGAGGATCGCCGACGCCATGAACGGGACACCGTCGGCGAGGCGGACGATCGTCTCCCGGGCGGCCCCCGGAAGCGGTCCCGCCATCGACTCGGCGAGTCGTTCGATGTCGCGGGGGCCGAGCGGACCGAGCTGGATCGAGTTCCCCATTCCTTTCCGGCGAAGCGGATGGGTCTCGGGGACTTCGTCCGACCGGAAGGCGACGACGAGATGGACGTAGCAGGGCTCCGAGCCGAGCGACTCCTGGAGGACCCGCCAGTGCTGGAGCAGCCGGGTCAGGAAGTCGGCGGCCCACTGGACGTCGTCGAGGATCACGACCGCGGGGTTCTCGGCCGATCCGAGTGCCTGCAGGAACCGGGAGAGACTTCCGAGGGTCCGGGACTCGCCGATGAGTCCCGCGTCACCGGACGGCGTTTCGCCGAGTGTCAGGAACGACGTCAGCCCCGGCAGCACGGATGACAGGATCTCCGTTTCCGGAGCGAGCCGGCGGCGGACCTTCTCCCCCCACTCCGGACGGGACTCCGCCGCGCTGACGACGCCGGCAGCGACCCCCTCCAGCGTCTCGAGCGGCTGGTGGCTCCCTTCGGTGGTCGCCCGGCCGCGGAACACGATCCCCCCCGCCTGAACCGCCTGGGCCGCGAACTCACTCAGGAGCCGCGACTTGCCGAACCCGGAAGGGGCTTCGACGAATGTGACTTCTCCCTCCCCCGCGACGGTCTGCTGAAATGCCGAGCCGAGCTGGTGGAGTTCCGCTTTGCGGGCCACGAGGGCAGGTTCGACCAGAACGCCGCGGTAGTCCCGCGCGCCGACCGTCATGTCCGGATCGGCGTCCCCCCGGCCGAGGGCTTCCGCGAGGGTGTCGAGGTCGGCTCCCAGGGCCTCCATCGACTGGTAGCGGCTCCGGGAATCCCGCGCGAGGCATCGCTGCAGGATGTCGTCGACGATCCGCGGGACCGGAACACCGAGTTCCCGGATCCGAGGGACCGGCCGGGTCGCCTGCTGATGGAGCAGGTCCGTCAGCGCCTCCGCGGCGAACGGGACGTGCCCGCAGAGGCATTCGAAGAGGATGCAGCCGGCGGAATAGACGTTCGACGATTCGCTGAGGGGCTCCTCGATGACCCCGGTCTGTTCGGGAGGGAGGTAGTTGGCGACCTCCGTCAACCGCCGCGACGCCGCCCCCTCGGCCCGCAGCAGGTCCGTGGCGTCCCGCGAATCGAAGCCGCCGATCCGGATCGAGAGCTCGGGGCCGTTCGTCGGCAGGAAGACGCTGTCGGGACGGATGGCCCGGTGCAGGAGGCCGTGGCGATGGAGGTCCGCCAGTCCGGCGGTGAGCCCGCGGAAGATCGGCAGGGCCTGGGCGAGCGGGAGCCGCCCTCCATCGAGCCGCCGCCGGAGGGAATTCTGGCCGGCAAACTCGAACGCGAGCCAGAGGGTCTCCCGGTCATAGCCGCGATAGATCAACGGAACGACATACGGGCTGTCGATCCGGGCCAGCACCGCCGCCTCCTGCTCGAGGCGGGCGACGGTCCCGGGGGGCATCCCCCGGGTATCGATTGCCCGGAGGAAGACAGGCGAGGCGTTCTGCAGGTCGGCTCCGCGGTAGCAGAGGCTTCCGGAGGAGAGCCCCAGCGGCTGCTGAATCGTGAAGCGGCCCGCCACCATCCCCTGGGGAGGGAGGTGGACACCGCTACGCGATTCGGGCCGGCCGCTGATCATCCGCGGCGTTGCCTTTCACCATGTTGATCGATTGCATCGCGGAGCGTCGCGACGGGGTCATCCGGGCAGTCTGGATACGACCTCGCCGCCAGAAATGGATGTTCCTAGTGAAAGACCTAGCACGCTGACGTCGACTGGGAGGGGAAATCTCTCCCGACATCCGGGTATTAACGGATGTCAACCTGAAACGGTTTGTTGGATTTTGTCACCGTGTCGGTGCATCACTAATTAGTGTTTCCACAAGAACAACGCATAGGAGCTTGACAGCACTTAGAACCCGCAGGACGATCACAACCATTGAGGGCCTTCGTCATGGATTGATTAACATTTTCCGGATAGACCTGCGGGGGTCCCAGTTTTATGCTCGAAAGTTCGACAAAAGAATTTGACGTTTCGGGTTTCTTCGAACACGAAACGCAAGCCTTTACGGATGTCCTGGCGTCGCTCGAGCGGCGGATCGCTCCCGATGCGGAGCCCCGGGACGATGCTTTTCTCAAGGAATTGACTGATGCGCTGCATCGGTCGCGGGTCGATTGCCGGGCGGCCGAGAAGGCGATCGGGAGAAACCCGGAGCTGCTCAAAGAGGTCCAGGAAGAGTTCCGGAAGCGGATCGCCCCCTGGATGGATCAAAGCTGGTTTCTGCAACGGGCCAAAGTGAAACCTCGGGGTTATCCCGGAGATTTCGAGATGCTGACCGCCATATATAACGGTCAGACCAAGACAAAAGGGCTCGGCGGCTATCTCGACCTTTATTTCCTGCGGACCGACCTGGCCCGTGCGGTCTGCACACGGCTGTCGTCGATCCAGAAGTTCCTGGTCCGGGAAGTCCTCGCCCGCACCACGCGGGTCTCGATCCTGAACGTCGCCTCCGGCCCGGGACGCGAATACACCGAGGGCTTCGAAAAGGCCTGTGAGAGCGTCCAGCTCACCTGCGTCGATACCGACGAAGCGGCGCTCCAGTACCTGCAGACCCAGGTGCAGGAGAACGCGGCCCACCTCGACCTGAGCTGCGTCTGCTACAACGCCCTGCGGATGACCTCGCCGGGGAACAACCGCAAGCAGTTCGGCGCCCCGGACATCATTTACAGCGTCGGGTTGTGCGACTATCTCCCCGACCGCTACCTGATCCGGATCCTGGACGGCTGGCGGCAGACCGTCGGCGAGGACGGAATCGTCTACGTCGCCTTCAAGGATGCGCTCCGCTACCACGCCGCCGAATACCAGTGGCACGTCGACTGGCATTTCTACGAGCGGACCGAAGAGGACTGCCGCGAGCTGTTTGCCCAGGCGGGATATGACGTCTCGCAGATGCAGGTCGAGCGGGACGACAGCGGTATCATCCTGAACTTCATTGCCCGGGCCGCGGCCCTCCAGGGACGCCGGGTGGACCAGCCGGAACGTCTCCGCGGACCGCACTTCCGCCTCCGGGACACCGGCGGGGTGGTCGCCCAGACGGACGAGGAGTCGGTCGAGAACGATTCGATCCGCGCCGAGTAGCCAGCGTTTTCCATGGACGCATCAACGCCCCACCCGGGGAAATCCGGATGGGGCGTTGCCTTTTGGCAACATCGGCGTGCGGGTTGTGACGGCTCTTCCGAACATCATTGTTCACTTGGGAGAAGTCCAGCGGCGGGAATCGGGATTGCGCGGTTTTCAACCGCGCGCCGGATCGGTCGGCGTAGGGTTGCCGGAACTGCACTGATCAGTGCATCCGGGGACATCCAGTGGACCTCCTGACCTCGACATCGCCGACGCTCCGCTCCGCGGAGCCCTCCGCGCTCCCAATTCTCGAGCTGCAGCAGCTGTTTGAGCGCTGCCTCGGGAATCTTCCGCTCGTGGACCGGCTCATTTCCGGTTTCCAGAAGAGCCTGGCCAGCTCGATCTCCCAGATTGAAGCGGCCCGGCAGGCGGAAGACTGGCGGACTCTCGAACTCACGGCGCATCGGCTCAAGGGGGAGGCGGGCAACCTCGGAGCGGTCGCGATTCGCGAATTGGCCAGCCAGCTCGAATCCGCCGCCGGGGGACACTCCGCCGACGTCGCCGCGCTTGTCAGCGACCTCGCGGCCGCGGCGGCGACCTTCCAGTCGACCGCCTTCACGTTCGATTCGCTTCCCCGCAAGACCAACGACACCCTCGCGGCCCTGGCCCGGCTCCGCCGAGGAGCGCTCTCATGAATGTCCTGATTGCGGACGACGATCCGAGCACGATCCAGACGCTGACGAATGCACTGGAGTCGTTCGGTTATGAAGTGACCCAGGCCCGCGACGGCCTCGAGGCGATCCAGCTGCTCCGGACCGGCCGATTCCGGCTCCTCATTTCCGACTGGCAGATGCCGGGCATGAGCGGCCTGGAGCTATGCCGCGAGATCCGCCGGCGGCATCGGGGGGGCTACGTTTACATCATCATGCTCACCTCGTACGCGGGGCTCGAGCATGTCGTGCAGGGGCTCGAGGCGGGAGCGGACGACTTCATCGCGAAGCCGTTCCATCCGAGCGAGCTCCTGGTGCGGGTCCGCGCCGGGGAGCGGCTGCTGAGCCTCGAGACCCGCGAGCTGACGATCTTCGCGCTCGCCAAGCTGGCGGAGTCGCGCGATCAGGAGACCGGCGAACATCTCGAGCGGATGCGGGAGTATGCCCGGATCCTGGCGGAAGACCTCGCGCAGTATCCGGAGTTCTGGGACGAGATCGACGGGGACTACATCCGGCTGCTCTATCTGACGACGCCGCTGCACGACATCGGCAAGGTGGCGATTCCGGACAGCATCCTGCTGAAGCCGGGGCGGCTGACGCCGGAAGAGTTCGAAGTGATGAAGACCCACACGACGCTCGGGGCCAAGACGCTCGAGGATGTCGCGGCGAGCTACCCCAACGGCGGGGGGTTTCTCACGATGGCGCGGGAGATCGCGCTGACGCATCATGAGCGGTACGACGGCAAGGGGTATCCGCACGGCCTGGCGGGGGATGCGATCCCGCTGTCGGCCCGGATCACCTCGGTGGCGGACGTGTACGACGCCCTGACGAGCAAGCGGGTCTACAAGGACGCCTACCCGCACGATGTCGCGATGCGGATCATCCAGGAGGGGAGCGGGACGCAGTTCGATCCGCGGATCGTGGCGTCGTTCGTCCGGTGTGAGCAGGAGTTTCTGGAGGTGCGGAGCCGCTTCCAGGACGGCTACCACTCGACAGACGCGGTGCCGCAGACCTCGCGGTCGGTCCTCGCGGAAGCGCTCGCTTAGTTCGCCGCCCTGTCTCTGGCACCGCCCTCCGACCCCGGTCCAGCAGGCTGCTGGCCCCGCCGGAGGCGCTTTCCTCGTCGAATCGTGGAAAACGTTCGGCGTCCGCTTCAGGGAGCTGACGTTGAGGGCTCCCATTTTGCTGATCGCAGGGAGAGCAGCGCGGGCATGCTGGTGGCGGGAATCCTTCACGTCGGTCCGCGATCGGATGCCTGTTGTGCGCCATGGTTCCACCACGGAAGCGCCTCCGGCGAGGCCAGCAGCGTGCTGGACCCGGGTGGCCGTGGGACGATGGGATTGAGCGGGCCACGTCGTGCCGGCAAGGATGGGCTTCGAGCCGTCGAGCCTTGCCCCGATGCCGCTGTCGGCTCTTCGCTCTCCCGCTGACGTTCCGCTGGTCGTTGACCGCTCAACTGCGGCCGGCTCTCTCGACTCCGGCCCCTCGGCACAGCCCGCTCGAAACGGGCCATCGCTCTGCAAAGCCTGACGCCAAAAGGCGTTGTAATTTCATCAAATCGCCACGCCCGGCTCTGGCACGGCCGTTGCGTCAAGGCTCCTGCGTCAGTCGCCGGAACCGCATGGCTCCGGCCTGCCGCTCTCGAGTTGATCCAACTGGAGCGCCGTGCCCGACGCGTGGTGCGTTGGCCTGCTCTCCCCCTACCCCTGATTGACAGGAGTCGAGCCATGTTGTCCTGGGCACTCACCTTTCTGATCATCGCACTCGTCGCCGCCGTCCTCGGCTTCGGCGGACTCGCCGGCACCGCCGCCTGGGCCGCCAAAGTCTGTTTCATCGTCTTCCTGATCCTGTTCGTCGTCTCGGCCGTCACCGGGCGAAGTACGCCTCGCGTTTAACCAGACCGCTCCGATCTCAGCCGAGCCTGTCGAGGAACTCCGTCATGCGTGGACTCGTCGTCCTCATCGCCATCGTCGCTGGAATGCTGATCGCCGGATGGCTCACGTTTCATCGTGGAAACGGAACCGCCACCGTCACGGTGGAAACCGGGAAGATCGAAGCCGACACCAGCCGACTGGTGAACGAAGGGCGGCAAGTCCTTGATGACGCAGCGGATCGACTGAAGGGACGTCTGGAAAGGTCGGACTCGCCGGGTCAACCGACCGAAACGCCGGTGGGCCGCTGAGGTCCGTCTGATTCCCTGACATTTCATTGACCAATGACTCCCGGCGCTCTTTGCGGCGCCCCGGGAGTCTTTGCCGTAGGAGGCTGAATCATGTCGCTCCCCTCGCTGATGACGGATCGTGTCGAGACGCCGATTCCGGCCGCAGGCCCGGAATCCCCGGCCCGGCAAGGTGGTCCCGAGGGGAGTGCGGCTATTACCCTGCGGAGCAACGGAGAACACCCGGGCGGCCCCCGCCCCCATTTCCCGATGGCCTCCTCAACTCCCCCATCCCTGCCGCTGATCGACCGCGAGGCGGCCCTCTCGCGGATGGGAGATGATCTCGAGCTGCTCCAGGAAATGGCGGCCATGTTCATCCGTGACGTTCCGCGGCTGATGGCGAGCCTCGAGGCCGCCCTCGCTGCCGGCGACGCCGAAGAGACGGCCCGCGCGGCCCACAGCATCAAGGGGCTCGCCTCCAACTTCGGAGCGGCCCCCTGTATGGAAGCGGCGCTGGCGATCGAGCACCCCGCCCGATCGGGGCAGATCGCCGATCTGAATAGTCGCGTTCCGCGTCTGGCGGAACAGGTCGAACTGCTCTGCGGCGCGCTCCAGAAAGACGTGCTGTAGTCGGCCGTCAAGAGGCAGCTCGCATCGGCGATGGACGATGCGGTCCGACTGTCGAGCGAGATTCGTTCTCGCCCGCCGGAACGATTTCCGTGCCGATGTGTGCGAGATCGCTCGCTTTTGGCTCTTCCTGGGCTCCAGTCTTTCGGAAACGAGATTTCCGCCGCTTCAGCGAAAGCTCAGACAAGCGATTCGTTGACTTTGATGGGATCGGGTCCTAGGGTTTCTGATCCACATTGAATGTCCCGCCGGGTTAGCTCGCCCCCCAGCATTCGAGTCAAGGTCTCGCCAGGACTGAGGCTTGGATCGCCCCCACCACGTTTTTTCCAAGGTTCCGCCGAACATGAAGGTCGCGTCGTTGCGCCGCGCTAGCCGCGGTTTTACGCTCATTGAGCTGCTGGTGGTCATTGCCATCATCGCCGTGCTGGTGGCGATTCTCCTCCCCGCCGTGCAGCAGGCCCGCGAAGCGGCCCGCCGCAGCCAGTGTCAGAACAATCTCAAGCAGCTGGGCATCGCCATGCACAGCTACAACGAAACGCACAGCGTCTTCCCCCGCGGGAACTACGAGCGTTTCGACGCCAGCACCTACGGGTACGGCAACTACTCGTACTTCGCGTTCTCCGCTCACGCGATGCTCCTGCCGTTCCTCGATCAGGCCGCCCTCTACACCAAGTTCGATTTCTCCCGCGCCCCGAACGAAGGGACGAACGACTCGGTCAAGCAGGCGACCGTCCCCGCGTTCCTCTGTCCGTCGGACCTCCGCCAGATCCCGAACGGCGGCGGCTACAACAACGGCCCGGGCAACAGCTACGTGATGTCGGCCGGCCCGAGCTTCTTCTGGTTCGGTTTCGCCCCCGCCGCAGTCACGACCTCGATCAGCAACATCAACGACCAGGTCGGGATGTTCAACTACCGCCGCACGGTCTCGATGCGGGACCTGTCGGACGGATCGTCCAACGTGGTGGCCGCCTCCGAGCACATCATGGGTGACGGCGACACCAGCACCACTGCAATTTCGATCGGCGACACCCTCCGCGGCGTCGGGACCGGCGGGGCCCCCGCCTCGTTCCCGTCGATCGCGCAGGTCAACGCCTGGGCGAACCTCTGCACCGCCGCCAAGGCCGCCCCGTCGACCGCCGCCCGCGGTGACACCGGTTCGAACTGGGCCTACGGCAACATCGGGCTGACCGTGTTCAACACGATCACCACCCCGAACTCCACCGCCCCGAACTGCATCAGCTGCTCGACCTGCGGCACCAACGACGGCCAGGGACTGTTCCCCGCCCGCAGCCGGCACACGGGAGGCGTCAACGTCCTGTTCGGCGATGGCCGGCTCCAGTTCATCGGCAGCACGATCGACAACCTCACCTGGATGCGGCTCGGCGGCATCGGAGACGGTGCGATCGTCGGCGAATACTAAGCCGCGAGCTCCAAGAGTTCGAAGTGCATGCCGCGGCGGTCCTCCGTCGCGGCATGCTTCTTTTGTCCCGACCGCTCTGCTGCGGCGGGAGTCTCCGTCCCTGACACACACCACCGCGGGAGCCTGATCCCGCCCCCCGGGTCCGTTCCTATGAAGCGCACGCCTCTCTTCAGTCTTCTCCTCTCCGCAGCCCTCGTCGGATGCGGCGGCCCTCCTCCGGACAAGGTCGAGCAGCCGAAGTCGGCCGACCAACTGGTGACGAACCTCAAGAACGATCTGGGGGCGGTCGCGCAGTCGGGCGAAGGGGGAAGCGGGCTCGATTCAATCCGCTTCGCCTACAACGACCTGAAGACCAAGGACGCCGCGAAGGCCAAGGCGGTCGAGAAGGACATCGAAGCCCTCCTCAAGACCGGCAAAGCGGAAGACCGCAAGAAGCATGCGGCCGCCGCCGCTGCGGCGCTGTAGCGAACAGGAAACCGCAGATCGGCCTCAGGCGACCTTGGGGCCGATCTTCTTGTTGCCGCGGTTCCGCGCCTTGAGATCGAACAGGCCGAAGATCTCGCCCGCGTTCATGCTGAGCTGCGCGTTCTCGTTGTCCCCTTCGCCGAGGACGCGGCGGAACATCTCGCGCTTCTCGTTGAGGACCTTGTCGATCCGCTCTTCGATCGTGTCCTTGCAGATGAATTTCGAGACGATCACCTGGCTCTTGCAGCCGATCCGGTGCGCGCGGTTGATCGCCTGATCTTCGACCGCCGGGTTCCACCAGCGGTCGTACAGGAAGACGTAGCCCGCGAACTGGAGATTGAGGCCGACCGCGCCGGTGCCGTAGCTCATCAGCAGCAGATGGCTGTTCGGGTCGTGCTTGAACTTGTCGAGGATCGGCTCCCGCTGCTTGGTGGGGATCCCGCCGTGGTACACGAGGCAGCCGTAGTCCTTCGTACGGGCCTCGAGCCAGTCGATCGTCTTCGTCCACTGGCTGAAGAGGATTGCCTTGCCCCCTGACGCCGAGATTTCTTCCATGTCGGCGCAGAGCCGCTCGAGCTTGGCGGATTCGAGAGTGAGCGGGTCGTAGTTGCAGATCTGCTTGAGCCGCAGCACCAGTTCGAACACGTTCTGGATGGCGACCTGCTCCCCCATCTCGTTGAGGTGCATGATCCCGTCTTTTTCCGCCTGGTCGTAGGCGATTCGCTGCGCGGGGGCGAGCTCGATGTACTCGTCCCGGTCGAGCCGCGGGGGCATGTCCTTCATGACGAGGTCTTTGGTCCGCCGGAGGATGTACTCCTTGCTGAGCCGCGAGAGCTGGCGGATGTCGGGCTGGGCGTTCGGCGGGACGACCCCCATGAACTCGAACAGCGAGACCATCTCCTCGGGCCGGTTCTCGATCGGAGTCCCGGTGAGGCAGAGGGAGCGGCGGCGGGGGATCTCGCGGATGATCGTCGCGGTGAGGCCGTCCCGGTTCTTGATCTTCTGCGCTTCGTCGAGAACGACGAGGTCGAACTTCGGAAGCGCCGCCCGCATGTCGGAGACGTCCGCCCCGCCGACCGCCGCCACGCCCCGCTTGCGGCCGAGGCCGTCGACATCCCCCGAGAGGTCGGCCAGGCCGCCGAGGACTCCGCCGCGGGCTTCGAGCATCATCTGCTGGAAGTCCCGGACGACTAGCTCATAGTTGGCCAGCAGCACGAACGAGCCGGGCATCTTCCAGATCATGTTCCGCCGCGCGCCGTCCCCTTCGATCGTTGTGACGGGGATCTCTTCCGCCCAAGTCTTGAACTCCCGCTGCCAGTTGGGAATCAGCGGCTTGGGGCAGACCATCAGCACCCGTCGGACCTGTCCGCTCCGGAGCAGGAGCCGGAGCGCCGTGATCGTCTGCATCGTCTTGCCGAGCCCCATCTCGTCGGCGAGGAGCGCGCATTTCTGCGCGAAGAGCCAGGCGATCCCTTCGTACTGATACTGGAACGGCTCGAACGGCATGATCAGCTCCTGGCCGCGGAGCCAGGATTCGAGCGGCGGCTGGAGCACGTAGAACAGCCGGTCCTCGAGCGAGAGGGCGTCGGCGGGGGGCTTGATGCGAGTCGCCTTCTTGGGAGGCTCCGTGCCGTCGGCCGCCGGGACCGGTTCTTTTTTCGGAGCGATGGCGACGAGGTCCTTCGGCTCTTCCTTCTCCTCCTTGACCGGGAGGAATTCCATCCCGGCGGGGAACGTCAGGCCGACCGTTTTGACCTTGGGCCAGAACGGCTTCCAGCTCGGGACGTAGCCGATCTTGTCGAGGAGCAGCAGCGACTGCGCCTCGGCGGAGGGGAGCCGCTTGAGGGCGGAGTTCATCCCCGAGATCAGGATCTCGGGAGAGGTCACGCCGACGGGGACGCTTTCCACCCCGACTTCGGTCCGATCGTCTTCGCGTCCGTCCTGAGCCATCCTTGGTCTCCCTTCCGAATCGGTTCCGTCCTCGCCCGGTGAAACTCAGGCGGCGGTCACCGCTCGCAGCGTCTCTTCCAGGGCGTCGCGGACCCGGGCGATCGGCTCGCGGAGGTCGCATTCGGCGACGATCACCTTGGCGGTCTCCTTGAGGTCGGCGACATCCGCCTCGGCATGCTCGCTGTGGAGCTGGACCCACTGCTGGCCGAGCTTGATCGGAGTCGCGGCGGTCTCCTTCTCGCTCACGCAGGCGACCGGAATCGACAGGTGCGGGCGGAGCGAGAGGAAGTCGGCGTCGCTGACGACGATCGCCTGCGGTTTGACGGCGAGCCGCTCGAAGAGGGTCTTGCCGATCAGATCGCTCAGGAGGAACGGCCGCAGCGTCGGACCGTAGAGGATTTCCTGCGTCCGGTTGGGGCGGACCGGCGTGGTGCACTGGAATTCGAGCGGACGGCCCATCTGGTTCGTGACCAGCAGGCCACCGACGTAGCCGGCACCCGGAATCTCGATGACGCTCAGAAATCCGAGATGGAACTTCTGACCACTCGACGCCATGGAGGATCGTCCTTGCACGAAGACTCGGAGTGATTGTCCCCCCACCTTGAGGATCCGGGGGATTGCGTACCGCTGGAGTGATTCCACCACCCGCAGCAGCCCTCGCAGGGGGGAAGATCGGAGAGAATATGAAGAGACTTGAGACTCTTCCGCGTGCGCCGCGCCGACCGGATTTGTGCCCTAAGTCATGCAGCGATTGGAATAGCGGCGATGACGCCGCGGGACGATGCGGAAAGCTCCGTTCAGTTTCCGGGATAGCGCGATTTTCGCCGGAACTCGAATCGCGCCGGCCGCACCAGCGGGACGGGCCCTCACCAGACAAATCGCTGGGCGGGCGGTGATCTGCGGATTTCGAATCAAGACGGCCGCTCACGGCGCGCGTGACGTTCCCTCTCCCCCACCCAACGAAAACGGACCGGCCTCGTCTGTCGACGAGGCCGGTCCGCACGATGTCGTATCCGGTGAGTCCGATCCGAGGAGGGACCGCTTACCAGCAGCCACGGGAACGGAAGCGGCCCAGCCCGAGGCCGCAGCCCCGCGACCATCCGCCGCAGGAACCGGCGTCGCCGCAGCCGATGGTGTCTCCACAGCCGCCGACGGCGTAGCTGCCGCAGCCGACCGAGCCCGAGTTCACGCCGCAGCCCCAGCTGCCGCCGCCGCAGCCCCAACTGCTGCCACCGCAACCCCAGCCCCCGCCCCCGCCGCAGCGGAGACCGATGCGGGCCCGCCAGAGGCCGCACCGATGCGGCCGGCAGCCACCCCAGCCGCAGCTGTCATAGCCCCCCCAGCCTCCGCAGTTCCCATCGTAGCCATACGAGACCGTCGAGTCGCTGCCGGTCGTGGTGACCACGCCGCTCGTGGCGGTTGCGGCCGGGACCGGGGCGGGAGCCACCGCCGGCATCGGATAGTCGGGAGCGGGAGCGGCGACCGGCGGCACCACGTCCGGCGCAGCGACCTGCTCGATCCGCACTCCGTCCTGATCCCCCCCAAGGGTGCTGACGAACTGCGAGAACTCTTCGGCAGGGGACGGCCCCGCGACGATCACGTGGTCCGGCGTCTCGTGCGTCGTCGCATAGAAGCTCTGGACCGACTCGAGGTAGGTCCGGATCGGGCCCTGCACCCGCTCGAGGCTCCGGCGGACCGTCGTCATATCCCCGTTTCCGGCCGCCAGGAGCGACGCTCCCTGGTGGATCGATTCCTGCGCTTCGGCGTGCTTGTTCAGGGCCCGCTCGGCGAGCCCCTTGAAATACCAGCCCCGCGGATCGGCGGAGGAGGTCACGCTCTCCTCGAGAGCCGCTTCCGCTCCGGCATAGTCCCGCGCAAAGTAAGCCGTGACACCCCGTTGATAGGAGTCGGCCGCCGCCGACACGCCGCACAGACCGAAAATCGCCGACAGTCCCCAGGCCCAGGCAGTTCGAGTCATCGTGAGATCCTCAGAGAGTAGGACAAAGCGAAACGACCAGATTTTTCCCGAGGCCGAAGAGTTTGTCCAGTTTTCCCATCCGACGCATTCTGACACATCCTCCGGATCTGACGACTGCGGCAGGATGGAGCACGGGGAGCCGCTGCCCGGCAGATTCTGCCGTCCTGGAGAGCGTCGGATCGGCGGCCGCACACTCGTCTTGACCCAAATTGCGGCCTTGTGGGAGATTTCGTCACGTCTGTCGGGACTGACAGACCCAACGAACACAGTGTCCCCCGTCCCCCCAGCCAATTCGCGGCGGGACTTTCGGCACCGCAAAGGAGTGCACTTGCCGTGAAGAAGCTGTTCCTGTCTCTCTCCGCCGCTGCTCTTTGCACCGGTCTCGCTCTCGCCCCGACCCCGGTCCTGGCCCAGGCCGGAGCTCCGCCGGCCGCCAAGGCGACCCACCAGGTCGGCCTGATCGACATGGCCTACGTCTTCAAGAACTACGACAAGTTCAAGACGATGACCAAGGCCCTCCAGGAAGAGGCCCAGACCGCCCAGAAGAAGGCGGACGGCATGATCGAAGAAATGAAGAGCCTGCAGAGCAAGCTGCAGGGTGGCGACCTCCAGGAAGGGAGCGCCGACTACGTCAAGATCGAGAGCTCGCTGCTCAAGATGCAGACCGACCTCGAGACGTACCGCAAGGTGTCGCAGCGCGACTTCCTCCGGAAGGAAGCGGACATCTACAAGACGATCTACCTCGAAGTTCAGACGGCGGTCAACGACTACGCCGACTACTACAAGTACACGCTGATCCTGCGGTTCAACCGCCAGGAAGTCTCCGAAGCGGACAACCCGCAGCAGATCCTCAACAGCCTCGGCCGCCAGGTGGTCTTCTACCGCAAGCAGGATGACCTGACGACGCCGATCCTCCAGTACCTCAACGACGAGTTCAAGAAGAACGGCGGCACCGCTCCGGCGGCCGCGGCTCCTCCGACCCGCTCGGCGAGCAACGCTCCGCGGTAACCCGCGGCGATCTTTCGATTGTCACTCACACGGGCCGTCGCGCAAGCGGCTGCCCGTGTGATTTGCTGTGCGGAGGGTGAGCGAAACCTTCCGCCGATCGTCTTCCCGGCTCCACGCGCGACACACCTGATGCCTCGACTTCAGCGCACTCTTCGCCGTCCCGCTCTCGTCCGCGGGTTCGGGCTGTTCGGCGGAGCGGACGTCACGCTGACGTTCCTCCCCGCTCCCGAAAACCACGGGATCGTCTTCGAGCGGGTCGATCTCGCCCGGCCGGTCCGGATCCCCGCCACGATCGGAAATCTCGTCCACCTGCCGCGGCGGACCGCGATCGCCTCCGGCGGGGCGACGGTCCAGATGATCGAGCATGTCCTCTCGGCGCTGGTGGGCCTCGCTGTCGACAACACCCTGATCCAGATCGACGCCCCCGAACCCCCCGGCGGCGACGGCTCGTCGCTGTTCCTAGCGGACGCCCTGTGGGAAGCGGGTTTTGAAACGCAGGCCGTCCCTCGGGCCGTGCACGCGGTCGAGCAGTCGATCGTCGTCGAGGAACAGCCGGGACGCCGGGTCTCCGTCGCGCCGACCCGGGACGGCTCGTACCGCGTCCGGTACTCGCTCGACTACGGCCACCCCGCGATCCCGCCGCAGACGTTCGAGACAGTGGTGACCCCCGAGACCTACATCGAGCAGATCGCTTTCGCGCGGACGTTCGTCCTCGAGGAAGAGGTCCGGGCCCTGCAGTCACAGGGGATCGGCCTGCGGGCCTCGCCGCAGAACCTCCTGGTGTTCGGGAAGAACGGCCCGATCGACAACCGGCTCCGCGCTCCGGACGAATGCGCCCGGCACAAGGTCCTCGACTGCATCGGAGACTTCGCGCTGATCGGGACGGACCTCGCCGGAGACTTCCGGGCGGACCGCTCCGGCCACCACACGAACCACGAAGTCGTCCGGCAACTGCTGCGGGCATCGGCGGAATCGGCCGCTGCGGCGGCTTAACCTTGCACTTCCGAAAGCCGCACCCCCGAGTGAAAGGATCGATCTGGCGAAATTGAAGGGTTCGTCGCAAGATGCGGGCGACGAAGGACGAAGAAGACCAATACGCGATCGTCTCGACGGATTCACTGAAGAATCCAACAGACCTCGACGCTCAGGTTTCTCGTCGCAGACAGGATGTCAGGGCATGGCAACCTACGTTTCTCCACTGGCACACATCGATCCGCGGGCGCAGATTGGCCGGGATGTCTACATCGGCCCGTTCTGCCTCGTCGGTCCCCACGCGCGGATCGGGGACAACTGCCGCCTCGACAGCCACGTCGTGATCACCGGGCACACGACCATCGGTGAGCGGAACCACTTCTGGCCGAACACCGTCATCGGCGGTGAGCCGCAGGACAAGACCTACCACAACTCGAACACCCGCGTCGCCATCGGGGACGACAACCAGTTCCGCGAAGGGGTGACGGTCAACCGGGGTGCCGACAAGGAAGATGGGGTGACCCGAATCGGGGACCGCAACCTCCTGATGTCGAACGCCCACGTGGCCCACAACTGCCACATCTTTAACGACACGATCCTCGTGAACGGCGTGCTGCTCGGCGGCCACGTCCACGTCCAGGATAAGGCGATCGTCTCGGGGAACACCGTCGTCCACCACTTCTCGACGATCGGCACGCTCGCCTTCGTGAGCGGCGGCTGCCGGGTCCCGAACGACATTCCGCCGTTCATGCTCGCCGCCGGAAGCGACAACCCCGAAATCAAGACGATCAACATCGTCGGGATGCAGCGGGCCGGCATCAGCCGGGAGACGATCGGCCTCGTCAAGCGGGCGCATCGGCTCCTGTTCCGCGAGCACAAGTCGCTGGACGAGACCCGTGGCCTGCTCGGCGACGAGTGCGACGGCGTGATTCCGATCGAGCTCGCGACGCTCCTGAACTTCATCGACTACCAGCGGAAGGGGAAGATGGGACGCGGCCGCGAACAGGTCCGCAACCAGCCCGCCGCCGCGGCCGCTCCTGCGGCCGACGCCGAAGCCGCCTGATCACACGCAAACCGAACACCCGTGCTGCCCTTCTGGGGCCGCGCGGGTGTTTTCGTTTCGGGAGGCGGGATTCTCGCGCCGCGGACTCTCCGCCGCGGCCCGGAAGCGGCATAGCCCTGTCCCCTGGAACCGACTATCTTTCCTCCGCGACAGGTGTCTCCCCAGGATCCCGCTGTGCCGCCCCGAATGGCCGCACTGTCCGGTCCCAGGCAGTGCTTCAGGACGAGCACGGCACCCCGCAGCCCCGTCCGGACTTTGGACCGGGGCCCCAAGCGCAAGGATGCGAGGAACGTCATGGATCGGCTCAAAGTAGCGGTGGTCGGCGTCGGGGCGCTCGGTCGGCACCACGCCCGGATTCTCTCGACGATGCCCGGCGTCCACCTTGTCGCCGTGGCGGACCCCAACCCGACGCAGGGTCAGGCGGTTGCCGAGTCGTGCAAATGCGAGTGGACCGCCGATTTCCGGAGTCTTGTCGGCCGGATCGACGCCGCGTCGATCGTCGTCCCGACCTTCCTGCACCAGAGCGTCGCCGAAGAGTTTTTGAAGCGGTCGATCCCAGTCCTCATCGAAAAGCCGCTCGCCAAGGAGTCTCGCGAGGCCCGCGCGCTCGTCGAGCTGGCTGACGCTCACAAGGTTCCGCTGCAGGTGGGCCACATCGAACGCTTCAACCCGGCGTTCGTCGAACTCGAAAACAGCGTCACCGCGCCGAAGTACATCCGGACCGAGCGGCACAGCCCCTATCCGTTCCGTTCGACCGACATCGGGGCGGTCCATGACCTCCTGATTCACGACATCGAGCTCGTTCTGCATCTCGCGGGTGCTCCCGTCTCGATGATCGAAGCGTTCGGTGTCTGCCTTGTCGGCGGCCATGAAGACTGCGTCCAGGCGCGACTCCGGTTCGAGAACGGCTGTGTGGCGGACCTGTGTGCGAGCCGGCTCTGCCCGCAGACGAAGCGGACGATCCAGGCGTGGTCGGCCGGCGGATGGGCGAGTGCCGACCTGCAGGCCCGCTCGGTGACCCGGATCAAGCCGGGGCTGCCGATGTTGGCGGGGCAGCGTCCCTATGACCTCTCGCTTCAGAAGGGGGCGAACATCGCCCAGCTGAAGGAGGAGATGTTCACGAAGTATTTCCCGATGGAGACGATCTCGGTCACCGAAGGGGATGCGCTGACGGCCGAGCTGTCGAGTTTTCTCCAATGCGTCCGGACCGGTTCCCGCCCCGTGGTCAACGGCCACGATGCGCTGCGGGCGGTCGAGGTGGCCGAAGGGATTCTTCGGTCGATGGAAGGTCACTCATGGAACGCCACGTCGGCCGGCCCGACGGGGATTCAGGCGCTGTTCTCTCCCGCCGCCAAGGCGGCGGCTTAAGACCTCCGCTCGAATCCAGGAGATCGCCCCCGGTCGCAAACGCGGCCGGGGGTCTATCGATCGTCATGCAGCTCCGCCGATTCGACGAAGGCGTCGAACTCTTTCCGGGCGGATTCCACCGCGGCGTTCTCGCCATGCAGAATGACGAACCACGTCCGCCCCCCATGCGGAATCGCAACGAAGAGGACGCGGCTCTTTCCGCTGCCGATCAGTTCCACGCGGTCGGCTTCGACCCCGCGCAGCCGAAACTTGCTGGCCTTCACTTCGACCGGCTCCGCCTCCTTGTCGTTGTCGACTAGTCCCTTCCGCCACCGCTCGATATTCGTCTCGAGCCCTCCCCCGTCACCGGAGAGTCCCAGGAGGACCAGGGCGGCGTACGACCGGCGACGAGGAATTGCGAACGCCGCCTGAAAGACCCGGCTGGGGGGACGTTCCCAATCCTCCGGGGGAATCATTCCGAAGGAGATGCCGTTCCCCTTCTCGTCTCGACTGACCACCCTCATCGGAGCATCGGCCTCGCGGTCCGGCTTGTCCGTCGGTAGCCCCGGAATCGTCCAGGTGATGAGGGTCGCGGTTCCGTCGTCCTCGCATTCATAGCGTTTCAGCGACCGGTCGAACTCCTCTTCCGTCCATTCCGGCAGGAGCAGCTCTCCCCGCCACTGGCGAATGATGGCCGGAATCCCCTCCTCCCCGGCGGCGAACGACTCGACCGGGAATCGGAGATCGCTCCACTGCATCCCCGTTCGTATCGAGCAACGCCCGCCGCCATCGACCCTCACATTCCACGACGTGGGCTGCTCCCACCGGAAAGGGAAGGCGCCAACATCGGCTGAGTCGTCCTATTCGATCGTCCGCAAGAGCGTGCGGAGTTCTTTCAAACAGTCGCGGGGGTGTTCGCGGGGAGGGATGATCGCACGGATCGTGAAGAGCGACTCACCCGCCGGGATAAACGCCGCGGCGAAGGTGGTCCCCGGCTCGAAGCCGGGCTGAGCCGGTCTTCCGTCGGGAAGGCCGAACCACTGGGCATTCTTCGCTGCCGCACCGACCCGCAGCGATTTCAAGAACACGTCGAAGGATTCGGCATTCTCTCCGACCAGCTCCGGGGCTCCTTGGCAGGTGACGACCCAGGTCTGGTTCTCCTTTTCCGCGGGTCCCGAAACGGAGAAGAGGGCTCCCAACATCCGGATCGGTTGCGCGGGAAGACCGGCCGGCGATTCGAGATCGACCCGCCAGCCACGCCCCCCCCGCTCCCCCGCCACGTCGATCTCGTTCGACTCCAGTTCCTCGGCAGCCAGCGGAACAAGGCCACAGGACATCCGCCAGGAGTTGATGACGTTCTCCCGCGATGTGACCGCGGCAGGGAAGACGCTTACCCGGAGTGTCGCCTGCTCTCCTCCGTCACTCCGACGCAATAAGGCAACCGTCTTTCCGATCGCCCGAACATCGTGGAACGCAATGGGCCCCAGATTTGGCGGGACCCCCGCCTCAGTCCAGCCGTCAGGGACCGACATCTCCCACGGGCATGGCGTGAGTTTCAGGCCAGCGACGTACTCGGAGTAGGCGGAGACCGCACGGTTGAATGCTTGCGGCGCCTCGGCGCCATAGGCAGCAAGCACCGGGAGCAGCTTGTCGATCGCCGGATTCGGTTCCGCATCCAGCTTCTCGCTGAACTCCCGGAGAACGACCGCCTCCGTCAAAGTGGTCCATGCTCCCCCCTCCCGCGGTGGCGGAACGAACAGGGGAATAGGCTGCTTCCGGAGCTCCGCGTCCCGCTGCAGGGAGATGACCGCCCCCTCCCGCGTGCTGGTATCGGGGAGCCGCAGCACGGCGAGCATCGTCTGCAGCGTTCGTAGTCGATCCACGAGACCGACAATCTGCCGATCTTCGGCCGACCAGGGGCCGCCGGCGTCCCGGAGACGGTTCCACTTCGCATCGAGCTCCTTCGTGTACTGAACGCTCCGCGCGGAGACTCGCATTGGAAGTGGCCCCTCTTTGAGAACCAGGAGCCGCCGCAGACGGTCGTGCTCAATCAGAATGAGCGGGTCGCTCCGCCACCCCTCCTGCCCGCAGAGCACCTCGAGGAGCCATCGGAGGGATCGCGTTCCCGTCGCTCCGGCCCTCTTCCCGGCAACCGGGTCCTTGAACTCTTCCGGAGGTTGTTCTCCCCCTTCGGCCGGTTTCTGCTCCGCCGCCTCTCCCTCACGCGGCGGCAGATCTTTCTCACCGGAAAGCTCGAACGTCAGATTCTCGGCGATGCGGTGCATCGTCGTGATTCGACCGTTGAACCAGACCGGCAATCGCCCGAACGTTTCAAAGTCGAAGCTTTCGGCGGCGGCCACCGGCTTCACAGGCTGCTCTTTGAGCGGAGAGTCCTCCGCCACGGCGCCGGCGGACGCAATCAGAAGAACGGACAGGCAGATCAGACTCCGCATCGCTTTGCTCGACAGCTCCTGGAGGTGAACCATGGTAGCAGACCATTCTGCACGGGCGTACACTCTGCAATTCTGGAACGTGTCCCCCATCGACATTGAAGAGACGGTCGTGTCCGACGATTCGCAGCATCTCGACCAGTTGGCCCAGGTGCTTGCGCGGGACTGGGGGTACAAGGAGTTCCGGCCGCTGCAGAAGGAGGCGATGCTCGCCTGCATGCGGCAGCGGGATTCGCTTGTCGTTCTGCCGACCGGCGGGGGGAAGTCGCTCTGCTATCAGGCACCGGCGCTCTGTGTCGATGGGACGGCGATCGTCATTTCGCCGCTGATCTCGCTGATGAAGGATCAGGTCGACGCGGCCCGGACCGCCGGGATCTCGGCGGCGTTCCTCAACAGCACGCTCGACGGGGCGGAGCGGATGGCGGTGACCAGGGAGCTGCGGGGCGGGGGGATCAAGCTCCTGTACGTCGCCCCCGAGCGGCTCATGACGCCGTCATTCCTCGACCTGCTGGCGGATGTGCCGATCTCGTTCTTTGCGGTCGACGAGGCGCACTGCGTCAGCCTGTGGGGGCATGATTTCCGGCCGCACTACCGGGAGCTTTCGGCGCTACGGGAGCACTTTCCGAGCGTCGCGGTCCATGCCTTCACGGCGACGGCGACAGAACGGGTGCGCGCCGACATCTGCGAGCAGCTGCAACTGCGCGACGCGGAGGTGCTCGTTGGCGGGTTCGACCGGCCGAACCTGCAGTACCGCGTCGCCCGGAAGAACGATCTGATCAGCCAGATCCGGACGGTCATCGACCGGCATCCGAGCGAGAGCGGCGTCATCTACTGCGTCACCCGCAAGGAGGTCGAGCGGGTGACCGGGGTCCTCAGGACGCTGGGGTATCAGGTGGCCCCGTATCACGCGGGGCTCGACGACGAGGAGCGGCACCGGAACCAGGAGGCGTTCATCCGGGACGAGGTGACGACGATCGTCGCCACGGTCGCCTTCGGGATGGGGATCGACAAGTCGAACGTCCGGTACGTGATTCACGGCGGGATGCCGCAGTCGATCGAGCACTACCAGCAGGAGAGCGGCCGGGCGGGGCGCGACGGCCTCGAGGCGGAGTGCTGCCTGTTCTACGGCGGCGACGACGTCATCACCTGGAAGCGGATCCACGAGAACGATCCGGCGGACCAGCGGCAGATCGCTCTCGAGTCTCTCCGGATGGTGCAGCTCTACTGCGAGGGGACCCTCTGCCGGCACCGGGCACTGGTCCGGCACTTCGGCCAGGATCTCCCGGAAGACTGCGGCACGGCCTGCGACATCTGTGAAGGGGACCTCGAGCCGGTCGCCGACGCCCTCGTCACCGCACAGAAAGTCCTGTCGTCGGTCGTCCGGCAGCAGCAGCGGTACGGCGTCGAATACACAGTCCTCGTCCTCCGCGGGTCGAAGGACAAACGGATCGTCGAGAACCAGCACGACCAGCTCTCGACGCACGGGCTGCTGAAGAACGAGTCGCGCGAGACGCTCGTCTCCTGGATCAGTCAGCTGCTGCAGCAGGAGTGCCTCCGCAAGGAGGGGGAGTACGACGTCCTGCAGGTGACGCCCCGGGGCTGGCAGATTCTCAAAAGCGAATGGACGCCGGAGCTCGTTCGCCCGGCGGTCAGCAGCGAGCCGGCCGCGGAGGCTCCCTCTTCGTCCCGTTCGAAATCGAAGTCGTCGACCGAGTCATGGGAGGGGGTCGACCGGGAGCTGTTCGAGAAGCTGCGGGAGGTCCGGACCCGGTTCGCCAACGAGCGCGGGCTGCCGGCGTTCACGATCTTCGGCGACGCGGCGCTGCGGGATATGGCCCGCCGCCGCCCGTCGAACGTGGAGAGCTTTCTGCTCGTCAGCGGGGTCGGGCGGAAGAAGCAGGAGGACTTCGGGGCGGCGTTCGTTGAGGTGATCGTCGGACACGCGCAGGAGACCGGAGCGGGGCTCGACGTGGAACTGGAGAACGTCGCGTCTCAGAAGAGTTCGGGAAGCGTCTCGGCAGCGGCAGCAGCCCCGAAGAGCTCCGCGGCCGCGACTCCGTCCGCCAATGCCGCTACGGCGTTTCCGCTGTTCGATCAGAAGCTGGACGTCGACACCGCCGCGGCGCGGCTTGGTCGGACGCGGTCGACGATCATGAAGTATCTCGAGGAGTACATCCGCTCGACCGGGACTCAGGATCTGTCGCCGTGGCTCGATCCCGAGACGACCGCCAAGGTCCGCGGCGCGATCTCCGAGGTGGGGGCGGCCCGGCTCAAGCCGATTTTTCTCAAGCTGAACGAACAGGTGAGCTACGACGACATCCGGCTGGTCGTGGCCGCAGCCCATCAGGATTCGCTTTAGCACGGTTCTGGGAACGGCGGCTGGGCAACGCCTGTTCCGCGCTCCGATCCGCGCGGTGGCAAAACCGCCATGCACGGGCACAAAACAGCACAAGCCGAACGCGCCACAGCGTTTGCGACGAGCAGCCCTCGTCGCTCTCCTTCAGCAAGCCCTTCGAAAAAGTACCAGAGGAGGGATTTGAACCCCCGACCCGCGGCTTATGAGTCCGCTGCTCTAACCAACTGAGCTACTCTGGCGTTCGGCCGGCGAACGGGTCCGCCGGGGGGAGAGATTCTACGCGTTCCGGGGACTGCCGCAAGGCAATCCCCTGGCGTCCTTGGCGCTCTCGAAAACCGGCCGGTGCACCGGGTTGGTCTTCTGCACCTGCTCACCCCATCGGCATCGGTCGGGCAAAACCGGAGTCTCTCGGGGCTGGCCTTCCCACAAGACACCGGTCCCAGGGGGACGTTCGGCCGGGGAACTCCGATTCCTGGTCGAAACGGCGCCCACGTCCTCGGCGGTGCAACCGGAATCCTGGCACATTCACCGCTCTCCCGCACGGAGGATCCGCACCACCCGGCGCGACCGGTTCCCATCGCACAACCTCTCCATCAGGACCACACCGCACGCGGTTCACCGGGTGTTGCCCGGAATCACCGCTGTTGCAGAATCATGCAGTGACCTGCGATCTAAAATTCCCTCATCTTGCTTTTGGCGCGGATTGGGAATTCGCGTCTTCGTCGCAAATCGGAATCGTCGTTCATGGCACCTCCTGCGCTGGCCGCCACCTCTCCGTCGATCGCCCCCCGCCAAGACACGGGGTGGATCCTGACCGGCTGCACCGGACCGGGGCGGAGTATGAGCGTCATCGAGCTCAATGCCGACACGTTCACGGTCGGCCGCCGCCCCGGCGTCGATCTGCAGCTCCAGTCGCTCCGCGTCTCCGGCCGCCATGCCGAGATTCTCCGCGTCGGCGGGCACATGTTCATCCGCGACCTCGGCAGCACGAATGGGACGTTCGTGAACCGCCGCCGGGTCCGCCAGCCGACCCCGATCGTCAGCGGCGACCACATCGAGATCGCCGACGTCGAATTCAAGATCGAACAGCGGATCAGCCCCGCCGCGACCACCGTCAGCATCCTCCCCTCGCTCAAGAAGACCGCCCAGGCGATCGACTCGCTCGAGCCCGACTGGGTGATGAGCCAGTTCGACCGGCTGATCAAGGAGCGGGCGATCGTCCCGCACTACCAGCCGATCGTTTCGATGACCGATCAGTCCCGCTTCGGCTACGAGGCACTCGCCCGCAGCCAGATGACGGGACTCGAGACGCCGGGAAGCATGTTCCAGACGGCGCAGCTCGTGAACCGCCAGGTGGAGCTGAGCCTCGTCTGCCGCAACCGCGGTCTCGAAGTCGGCCGCGAGTTCCCGATCGGGACCCGGGTCTTCGTCAATACGCACCCGCACGAGTGCCTCGAAGTCGACGTCCTCCCCTCTCTCCTCCGGATGCGGGAGATCTGCCCGACGATCCAGATCGTGGTCGAGATCCACGAAGGGACCGTCCAGCAGCCTGCCTCCGTCCGGTACTTCGCCGACCAGCTCCGGGACCACGGGATCGAGCTCGCCTACGACGACTTCGGCGCCGGCCAGGCCCGGCTGCTCGAGCTCGTGAAGGCTCCGCCCGACTACCTCAAGTTCGACGCCTGCCTGATCCGGAACATCGACCGCTGCACTTCGAACCAGTGGCGGATGCTGCAGATGCTGGTCGACATGGCTCGCGACTTCCCGACGATGACCCTCGCCGAGGGGATCGAAACGCAGGAAGAGGCGGAAGCCTGCCGCGAGCTCGGCTTCGAACTCGGCCAGGGATTCTTCTTCGGCCGTCCGCAAGAGATTGACAAGCACCTCGCCGCCGATGCGAGCCGCGAACGGAACTTGGAACCCCGTTGAGTCGCCAGCTCAGGACCAGCCACAGAGGGCACAGAGTACACCGAGAAAAAGGGCTATCGGAAATCTCTTCTGCGATCACAGGCTCACGCGTACGCAGTCCGTCCGGCCTTCTCTTAGTCCTCAGTGGACTCTGTGGCTAAGGCTGCTCCTGAACGCTGCCACGAGCTTTCGCCGAGGCTGCCAGCCGCGACGACTGGAAATGGCGATGGTCGATCTTTGCGCCCGCCGGGGGAGCATCTAGGCTCCAGCGACATTCCCCCGTCGACTTTCGCAGGATGCGTCCCATGTCGTCCGAGCCCCCCCGCCCCTCCGTCTGGCGCGACCGCGCCTTCTGGGGGATGACCGTCACGCAGTTCCTCGGGGCCTTCAACGACAACATCTTCAAGCAGCTCGTGCTGCTGCTCTGCGTCGATCAGGCTGCGCGGACGGGGACCGACCGGCAGTTCATCGCCACCGCGCTGTTCGCGATCCCGTTCATCCTGGCGTCGGGCTTCTCGGGGTTCCTGGCGGACCGGCTGAGCAAGCGAACCATCGTCGTCGGCTGCAAAGTGGCCGAGGTCGTCATCGCGGCGCTCGGTATGGCGGCGTTCGCCGCGATGGGGCGGTGGCCCGACAGCGGCATCTGGCTGCCGATCGCCGTCCTGTCGCTGATGGGGCTGCACAGCACGGTCTTCGGCCCCGCGAAGTTCGGCATCCTTCCGGAACTGTTCGACGACCGGGACCTGCCGAAGGTCAACGGGATCGTCCTGATGACGACGTTCCTGGCGATCATCCTCGCGCTGCCGCTCGCGGGGGCGCTCAAGATCGCGTTCGAGGGACGAGTCTGGATGGCCTCCGTCGTCTGCCTGCTCGTCGCCCTGGCGGGAGTCGCGACTTCGCTCCTCGTCCGCCGCACGCCGATCGCCCATCCGGGGCTGCCGTTCGAGCCGCAGAGCCTGTTCATCCATCCCGAGACTTGGCGAGCCCTCGTAAGCCAGCGGGGGCTCCTGGCAGTGGTCCTCGTCCTATCTGTCTTCTGGATGACAGGAGGGCTCGTCTACCCGGCGGTCACGAACGCCGTCGGCAAACTTCAGCTCGGCCTCAACGATCTGCAGACCGGCCTGATGGCGGCCTGCACGGGGCTGGGGATTCTCGTCGGCTGCGTCGTTTCCGGATGGATGTCGCACAGCCGCTTCAACGCGAAGCTCGTCCGGATCGGGGGTTGGGGACTCGTGCTCTCGCTCGGGCTGCTGACACTTCCGGGGACCAGGGTCGTCGAAGTCGCCCCTCCCGCGAAGGTGGTCGCGGCATCGTCGGTCCAGCTGCCCGACTCCGCCGCGAAGAACGGAGGCGTTGGTTCGCAAGTCCCGATTGAGGCGGCCGTCCCCCCGCTGGAAGACAAGAAAGCCGAGCCCGTCCAGCAGCGGCAGCCGATGCTGGGGATCACCGGATCGGCCCTCGGGCTCGTGGCGGTCGGATTTTTCGCAGGGATGTTCACCGTTCCGCTGCAGGTCTTCCTGCAGGCCCGGGCGCCGATCGACCAAAAGGGGAGAGTGATAGGCGTGATGAACCTCTTCAACTGGATCGGGATCGTCTTGTCGAGCGTCCTCTACTTCCTGTTCCAGGTCCTGTTCGTCCGGGTCTTGGGAGCTCCGTACAACATGATGTACCTCGGGGCGGCGCTCGTGCTGCTCCCCGCACTGCTTCTCTACCGGCCAAAGGACGAATCCCTGAAGGAAGCGGAACCTATCGCGATGGGGGCAAAGGGCTGACCGGTGGGGCCGGGAAGCCCCACTTGGACCGGTCGATGGCCGAGACCGGCTTGAGCGTTAACGAGGCGGAGGGGTCGGTGGACCGATAGAAGTCGTCTTCCCAGGGCCCCCTGGCCTGAATGGGGACGAGCGCCACCGAGGTCGTGCGGGATTTTCCGTCGATCAGCAGCGCCCACTCGCGCTTCCAATGCCGCCAGAAGTCCTTGTACGGACTGTCATAGGTATATCGGAGCCGGGGCTCCGAGGCGCTCCACGAACCAGCAATGTCGGGGATCTCGATCCCCGCCGTCGGGCTTCGCCCACGAAACAGGAACGTGAACCGGCGGTCCGCCGTGAAGGTGATGAAGCCGTCGAAGGGGCCGCTGTGAATATCCCACGTCCCGAGGAGCCGCCGCTCCATCGCGCTCAAAGGGCGATAGTGCCACGCGACTCTTGCGGTCACGACGAGAAGGACCGCTACGCCGAGCCACTGCCACCATCGAAGCCGACGATGGGTTGCAGACATGGCCCTCTCACTTGTGGCGATTGGAAACGATCGGAGGATCGAATCCCCTACATCGCGCCGGAGAACAGCGGCTTGATGACTTCGCCGTTGCAGAGCCGGTTCGGGCGGCCGAGCGGATCGTAGATCTCCGCGTCGTGGCTCACGCCGAGGGCGTCGTAGACCGTCGTGAGGACGTCGGCCGGGGTCCACTCCCGCGTGATCGGGTAGGCGGCGATGCTGTCGGATGTGCCGATCACCTGCCCGCCGCGGATTCCCCCGCCGGCGAAGAGGGCCGAGTAGCAGAACGGCCAGTGGTCCCGTCCTGGGACTGTCTGCCCCGGGAGCGTGGAGATCTTCGGCGTCCGTCCGAACTCACCCATGACGATCACCATCGTCTCGTCGAGCCGGCCCGAAGCCTTGAGGTCGTCGAGCAGGGCTTCGATCCCCTGATCGAGCCACGGCAGGAGTTCGTTCTTCTGGCGGCCCCAGTTGTCGACGTGGGTGTCCCAGGTCTGGACGATCCCCATCGCCGCCTGAATCACCGGCACGCCCGCTTCGACGAGCCGCCGCGAGAGGAGTAGGGACTGGCCGAACTTGTTCCGGCCGTAGCGGTCCCGGACCTCCGCCGGCTCGCTGTGGATGTCGAACGCCTTGGTGACCTTGGCCGAGGTCAGGAGCGAGAAGGCGACTTCCTGCTGCTGCGAGAACGCCTTGACCCGCCCACCGATCGCCCGGTCCTCGATCGAGGTGAGCGAGTCGACCAGCTGCCGGCGGGTGACCATCCGGTTGCTCGAGATCTCCTGCGGCAGCGAGAGGGCTTCGACGCGGAAGTTCGGATCGTTGGGGTCCTGGTTGATCTGCCAGGGGTCGTGCTTGGCACCGATGAAGCCGGCATACTGGCCGGGCCAGGTCAGCGGGCCTTCGATGAAGTAGTTCGGGAGGGTGACGCCGCTGGGGATGCCGTCGGTGCGGGGATGGACATAATCCAGGCACGAGGCGACGTTCGGAAAATCGAAGCGGCTCTGCTGGCGGTCGAGGTCGCTGCCGCCGCGGGGGATCGGGGTGGGGCGGCCGGTGAGGTAGACGTGGGTCGCGAGGAGGTGGTTCCCCTCCTTGTGGGCGAGGGTCCGGATCATGGACCAGCGGTCGAGGGTCCGGGCGAGTCGCGGCAGGTGCTCGCAGACCTGGACGCCGGGGATCATCGTGTCGATCGAGGAAAACTCGCCGCGGATTTCGGCAGGGGCCTGCGGCTTGGGATCGAAGGTGTCGAGCTGGCTCTGGCCGCCGCTGCAAAGGACGAAGATCACCGACTTGATCTTCGGCGACAGGGCGGGGATCGCCGCGTTGTTTGCCAAAGCGAGGCCAGGGAGGGCGGCTCCGAGCACGCCGGTTCCGGCGACCTGAAGGCAGCCTCGGCGGGTCCACTGGTATTTCGGTTCCATGGCAGGGCTCTGTCGCAGGACCGGCTCTCGCGGTGACGCGGCGGCCGATGGTGTCTGTGGCGGAGGTTCGGGCGGGGGCGGGAGGAACGAGCGGCTTGTCAGGCGGGGCCAAGGCCTCAGGCCCCGGCGAAACCACTGTACTTCATCCCTCGGCCCGAGCGAAAGCATACTTCAGTGGGCGTTTATGAGTCCGCCCAGAAATCAGCGAATCCTGTTCGGCACCGCGGAGTATGCGGCCTCCCGAACACCCTCATTGCCGTCGCAGCCCTCATAGCGCAATCCATGGTGAATCGGCGCCCCGGGTCAAGGGCCTGAGGCCCTTGCGGGTCCAGGGCAGAGCCCTGGTCTGGGCGAAGCCCTAGGCGGCTTCCTTGAGGCGTTTGCGTTCGGGGGCGGCGGTCTTCCAGCGGCGGTGGACCCAGAAGTATTGCTCGGGGGCGCGGCGGATGGCGGATTCGAGGGCGACGGTGTAGCGGCGGGTGATTTCGCGGACGGGGTCGGAGGAGTCGATTTCGAGGGGGTCGATGACGTCTTCGACACCGATCTCGAACTGGGCCCAGCGGGCGCCTTCGCGGTCGGGGAGGCGGATGCCGTAGCCGACGATCAGGAGGGCCTTGTATTCCATCGCCATGAGGGCGATCGATTTGAAGGTTGAGGCGGGGCGGCCGAAGAAGTCGACGAAGACGCCTCGTTTGCCGGCGTCCTGGTCGCCGAGGAGGCCGAGGCTGCCGCCGGCCTGGAGGAGTTTGACCATGTCGTCCCAGCTCCCCCGTTTGAGGTAGAGCTTGTGGCCGGTGTACTGGCGGGCGCGGACGAACCAGTCGTGGAGGTAGGGGTTGTCCATCTCGCGGGCGATGAGGCCCATGGGACAGCCGAAGAGGCCGAAGGCGGCGGTGGAGACTTCCCAGTTGCCGTAGTGTCCGCCGAGCATGAAGACGGGGCGGCCGGAGACGATGGCGTCGACCGCCTTCGCGCGCTGACGGAAGACGAAGACTTCGCGGCAGTTGGTGAGGGTGAACTTGCGGGGGAGCTGGATCGTTTCGGCGACGAGGCGGACGAAGTGGACCCACATGCCTTGGATCGTCCGGTCGATGTCGGCGGGGGAGCGGTCGGGGAAGGCGCGGCGGATGTTGTCGAAGGCGATGTCGTACCGCGAGACCTTGCGGGGGAGAACCCGCATCATGAGCCAGGCGGCGAAGTGCGCGAGGGTGATCGTCTGGCGGACCGAGAGGATTCCGAGGACGCACCCCACAAGGCGGAACGCGACGTATTCGGCGAGATGCCTGAGCTTGCGGAGCGACACGGCGTCCATCCCCTCGAAATCCCGCCAGATCCGTCTGGCGGCAGGGGTTCCGTATACGCCGGATCCGCCGCAGCGGTCAATCGGAATGTCCGCGTCCGAGGCTCAGCGGACCTCGCCGGAGGGGCGGGTCCGCGGCGGCGAAAACCGCGGGTGCTATTGATGTTCCGTGCGGCGGATGAGATTGTGGCGCCCCCTTCCCGCTGAGCTGGAAGGCCCCTTCCCTGAACTCGATTCCACAGGACGCCGATCCGCCGATGACGACGCCCGACTATCTCCAGATCGCCCGGGGGACGGTGCATGACCCCGCCAACGGGATCGATGGCGAGGTGCGGAATCTGTGGATCCTGGGTGGGAAGATCGTTCCCCCGCCGGCCGATCCGGGTGTCCGGGCCAGCCGCGTGATCGACGCGGAGGGGCTGGTGGTGATGCCGGGCGGGATCGACATGCACTGCCACATCGCCGGGCCGAAGGTGAACGTCGCCCGCAAGATGCGGCCGGAGGAGAAGCGGCACGGCGAGGTGCTGGCCCGGACGGCGATCACGCGGAGCGGGACGCTCGGGAGCGTCCCCAGCACGTTTGCCACGGGGTACAAGTATGCGGGGCTGGGGTACACGACGGCGTTCGATGCCGCAATCCCGCCGCTGGGGGCCCGGCACGCCCATGACGAGTTCGACGATACCCCTTGCCTCGACAAGGGGTTCTTCGTCCTCATGGGGAACAATCACTATGTGCTGCGGTCGATCCACGATAAAGAGCCGCAGAAGCTCAAGGCGTTCATCGGCTGGCTGCTGTCGGCGACCAAGGGGTACGCGCCGAAGCTGGTGAACCCGGGTGGCGTCGAGGTCTGGAAGAGCCAGCGCGGCAAGGATGTGAGCGGGATCGATTCGACGATCGACCGGTTTGCGATCACGCCGCGGCAGATCGTCCGGGAGGTGACTCGCGCGGCGAACGAACTCCGGCTGCCGCATGCGGTCCATATCCACTGCAACAACCTGGGGATGCCGGGGAACTGGCAGACGACGCTCGCCACGATGGAAGCCCTCGAGGGGCACCGCGGGCACATCACGCACATTCAGTTCCACAGCTACGGCGGCGGGGATGCAGACGAGACGACGTTCCGGAGCCGGGTGGCGGAGTTGGCGGCGTACGTCAATGCGCATCCCAACGTGACGGTCGACGTCGGGCAGGTGCTGTTCGGCGAGACGACGAGCATGACCGGCGACGGCCCGCTCGGGTATTTCCTGTCGAAGATCTACGGTCGGAAGTGGTTCAGCATCGACACCGAGGTCGAGGCAGGGTGCGGGATCACGCCGATCCAGTACAAGAACAAGTCTCTCGTCCATGCCCTGCAGTGGGCGATCGGTCTCGAGTGGTACCTGCTCGTGGATGACCCATGGCGGGTCGTGATGAGCACCGACCATCCGAACGGCGGGTCGTTCCTCGCGTACCCGCAGATCATCCGGCTGCTGATGGACCGGACCTACCGGCAGGACGTTTTGAAAACCTGCCCGCCGCAGGTTCGGGAGCGGTGCCAGCTTGGCGATCTGACGCGGGAGTATACGCTGCAGGAGATTGCGATCATCACCCGAGCGGGGCCGGCGCGGATTCTCGGTCTCAAGGACAAGGGGCATCTCGGCCCCGGGGCGGATGCCGACATCACGATCTACACGCCGCACGAGAACAAGGAGACGATGTTCGAGCTGCCGCGGGTGGTCATCAAGTCCGGGCGGGTGATGGTCGACCAGGGGGAGATTCGCGATCCGCTGATCGGCCGGACGCTGCACGTGGAGCCGGACTACGACGCGGCAGTGGTGCCAGACATCCGGGCGTGGTTCGACGAGGCGTACACGATCCGCTGGAACAACTTTTCGATTCTGCCCGAGGAACTGCAGGAGACGGTTTCCGTGCCCACGCTGTGAACTCTGACTCTCTCGTCCACTCCCGCCCCCTGAGAACACTCGCCAGACTGCGGACATGTCCGAACCTGCTGCCACATTGCCGCTGCTCGATCTGAACGGGGTCGCCGTCGTCGACACCTTTGCCGAGGCGTTTCCGATCAAGGGGGCGCGGCTCATTATCACCGCCGACAGCGAGCGGTGGGCGACGACCGCCGCGACCGTTCTGTGCGGCAACGCGACGAGCGTGATCGCGTGCGATGTCGAGGCGGCGATCGAGCGGATGGTCCCCGCGGAGGAGTCACCCGACGGGCGCCCCGGGGTATCCGTACTGGCGTTCGGGTTCAGCACCGGTGCTCTCGGAAAGGCGCTGCAGAGCCGTGTGGGGCAGTGCGTGCTGACCTGTCCGACGACCGCCTGCTACAACGGCCTCGATCTCGAGAGCTGTCCCAAGGACAAGCAGATCCGGATCGGGGGCGGGATCCGCTACTTCGGCGATGGGTTTCAGAAGTCGAAGAAACTCGGGAACCGCCGGTTCTGGCGGATCCCGGTGATGGATGGGGAGTTCGTCTGCGAGGATGCGTTCGCGACGCAGACGGGAGTGGCCGGCGGGAACCTGCTCGTCTGCGGATGGGACGGGAAGTCGGCCTTAGCGGCGACCGAGGCGGCGGCGGATGCGATCCGGACCGGGCGGGATATTGCGCTCCCCTTCCCTGGCGGGATTGTCCGGTCGGGGAGCAAGGTCGGCTCGAAGTACCCGAAGCTCAAAGCGAGCACGAACGACGCCTACTGCCCGACGATCCGGCCGCTGACGAAGACAGAGCTGCCGAAGGATTGCCAGGCGGTCTATGAGATCGTGATCGACGGGTTGTCGTTCGAGGCGGTCCAGAGTGCGATGCGGCGCGGACTGCATGCCGCGGCGGCGATGCCGGGGGTCGTGCAGATCACCGCGGGGAATTACGGCGGGAAGCTCGGCAAGCACCATTTCCACTTGCGCGAGCTGCTGTAGCGGTTGCGGAGGCCGCTCGGACGACTTTGGACTGCGCTGACTGGGTCGCGCGTCCGCCCTTCGACGGTCACGCCTTGCCGATCTTTCGGGCTGCGCGACGGCGTGCCCAGAGGCCACCCGCCGCGACGACAAGAAGCGTGACGAGACTGATGGCGGCCCCCGTGTAGAAACTGCGCGGGCGATAGCTCCAGACGATGCGGTGCTCGCCGGCGGGGACGTCGACGGCGCGGAACATCTTCGCGTCGACTTCGACGGTCGCGGGTTGATCGTCGACGGTCACCGCCCAGCCGGGATAGAGGAGGTCCTTGAGGACGACCCGGCCCGGGGCCGTGAGATTGGCGGTCAGGGCAACGCGATTCGCGCCGTATTCCGCGACCGTTGCGGTCCCCGCTGCTCCCTCGGCCAGGACGACGCGGCCCGGGGCGTCGAGGATCTCATAGAGATACAGCGGGTCCTGGTACTGGCCCCAGGCGCGGTTGAACAGTTGGTCGAAATCCTGCCAAACGAGCCGCAGCGGCCAGCGGTTCGTGTCCCAGGGCTTCTGGCCGAGGAGGTGCGTGACGCCCCCCTGCCGGAGCCAGGCGACCCGGTCGGCGATCTCGGCGTCGGTCAGTTTCGGGTCGGGCTGGCTGGAGAGGGTCGCCGAGCCGTTCTCGAAGTACTCCGCCGGGCCGATCCCGAGGTAGACCGGAAGCTGCGAAACGCCGGCGATCGTGAGGACGTTCTGTCCCGGACCGAAGACGCGGGCCTGGGGAGCCGCCGCGAGGATCTTCCGGACTTCACTTTTGTCGAGAAGAGCCAGCGGTGACGGGACGATGGACGCGTAGCTGACAGACGGCACGACCCGCAGCAGATCGTAGGTCGTTGTGGCGAGGCAGGCGGCGATCACAGCGAAGCGGATCAGCAGCTTCTGGCGGGCGAGGAGCGTTTCGAGCCCCCAGCCGGCGGTGAGCGCGATCGCGAAGGCGGTCACCATGCCGTACCGCCCCGCCCCGCGGAAGAAGCCGAACCCCGGCAGGGCCTTGAGCCAGACGAGGGGCCACCCGGTCGCCAGCGCGAGGAACAGAAGCCCCAGCACGAGCCAGGCGGCGACCGGAGTCCAGGTTCGCCGGCGGATCAGGACCAGAGCGGTCCCGAGGGCGAGCACGATGGGAATCAGGCCGCAGTAGAGGTGGGCCTCGACCTGGTTCGAGCCGCCGAGGAATTCGTCCCGATTGACGTCGGCGCGGAACCAGAGCCAGGGGGCGACGATGTGGCTCAGGTAGTTGAGCGGGATCCGCCCGTAGAGCGGATTGTGCTCGGACGAGAACTCGAACCGCTGGCTCCGCCCGCGGAGTTCGAGCGTCGGGAGGAGCTGCGCGGCAACGAGCAGAAAGCCGACGACGATCGCTCCCGCGACCGCGGCCCGGTCGCGGAACCAGCGTGTGTTCGTTGTGGTCGCTTGGACAGTCGGCGTTGCCGGGGATGGAGAGCTCGACGGGGAGGCTGCGGGGCGGATCAGGGCGTATCCGACCGTCGCGACGAGCGTGATGAATGCGAGGTGGAAGTGTCCGCCGAGAAGAAACAGAGCCAAGGCGAACGCGGTGACCAGCAGCCAGCGGGCCCGGCGGGTCTGGAGCCAGGACTCGGCGCCCCAGAGGACGAGCGGGAACCAGGCCCCTCCGATCATGGCCCATTCGAGGCAGGCCCGGGCGGGGAACCAGCCGTAGACGAAGACGAGGGCGGTGACGAGCGCTCCGCCGACCGTCAGTCCGAGCCGCCGGGCGAGGAGCCAGGTGCCGACGAATGCCAGAACTGCGTGCAGGAGATGCGAGAGGTTGTAGGCCAGCTGGACGTCGAACAGGCGGTAGAGGAGGAGGTTCGTCGGGTAGAGGAGGCCGGTCTGGCTTTCGGCTACGACCGGGTAGCCTTGGCCGACGAGGTTGTTCCAGAGGGGGAATTCGCCCGCTGTGAGACGGTCGGCGAGGAAGGTTTTCTGGGGGTAGAAGTAGGGGTACATGTCCCCGCCGATGAAGCCTTCCGTTCCTCCCCAGAGTGGTTGCCAGAAGACGTAGGTCATCGCGACGGCGAGGAGCAGGACGCCGAGGCCGATGAGCCAGGAGGAGCGGGGTTCGGAGGGGGACATCACGCGGGGTTCGAAACGTACGGGCACGGAGGGAGAGTCGGAACGGCCGATCCTTGGAGGGAGCGTAGCAGTTCCTGGTCGGTGGGTGGTCGTTGCGCGACCTTGACCCGGGTCCAGGGGCGGAGCTCCTGGCCGCCGGAGCCAGCGTCCCGCTGGACCGGGGTAGGCGTTGGGGTCGGGTTGCTCTAAGGCGCTCCATCCGCCTACCTCGACTGGGAGCTGCGTTGAGGGCTCCCCTCCTCCTCACCGCGGGGAGTGCGGTGCGGGCGTGCTGGAGAGAGGGTTCATCGACGTCGGTCCGCGATCGGATGTCCATTGTTTGCCAAGGTTCCGCGAAGGAAGCGCCTCCGGCGGGGCCAGCAGCGTGCTGGACCCGGGCGACCGTGGGACGCTGGGCCTCACATTCGCCCGTTGGCACGGTACGATGGCGGCTCGTGGCCAAGGGACATTCCGGTCCGTCATCTGACGGACCATCCGGCAAGCGCGGCGGGTCAATGCTTTCGAAACTCAGTACATACGCCCTGTTCGGCATCGACGCCCGGCCGGTCGAGGTCGAAGTCGATATCTCCCCCGCCGCCATGCCCAAGACAATCCTCGTCGGACTCGCCGAAGCCGCCGTCCGCGAAAGCACACCCCGCATCGAACGGGCCATGGTCAACAGCGGCTACCAACGTCCCATCGACCGCTGCGTCATCAACCTCTCCCCCGCCGATTTCCCGAAAGAAGCCTCTTCGTTCGACCTGCCGATCGCCCTCGGGACGCTCGCTTCCAGCTCCCAGCTCGTCGCCGACCGGTTCCGGGACTATGCCGTCGTCGGGGAGCTTGCTCTAGACGGGACGGTCCGGGCGGTGAAGGGGGCGCTCTCCATGGCTCTCCAGGCCAAGCAGGAGGGACGCCGCGGACTGGTCCTGCCGGTCGAGAACGCGACCGAAGCCGCCGTTGTCGAAGAGATCGAGGCAATCCCGGTCGGGACGCTCGCCGAAGCAGTGGGATTCTTCAGCGGACAGCTCGACATCGAACCAACGCCGTTCAACTGGTCGCAGGCAGTCCAGCAGTTCGGCGGGTATGCCATCGACTATGCGGACGTGAAAGGCCAGGAAGCGGCCAAGCGGGCCGTGACGGTGGCCGCCGCGGGTCGCCATCATCTCCTGATGATCGGCTCGCCAGGGACCGGGAAGACGCTGCTCGCGCAGCGGCTCGGGACGATCATGCCTGACCTGTCGACGGAGGAGAGTCTCGAGACGACGCGGATCTACAGCGTGCTCGGGGAACTGGAGCCGGGGCAGCCGCTGCGGCTGACGCGTCCCTTCCGGCCGCCGCATCACACGATCAGCGAGGCGGGACTCGTCGGCGGAGGAAGCACGCCGCAGCCGGGCGAAATCAGCCGGGCACACAACGGGATCCTGTTTCTGGACGAGTTGCCGGAGTTCAACCGGCGGACGCTTGAGGTTCTGCGGCAGCCGCTGGAGGATCACAAGGTGACGATCTCGCGGGCCACCGGGAGCGTGACGTTTCCGGCGAACCTGATGCTCGTGGCGGCGATGAACCCTTGCCCGTGCGGGTTCCGGGGAGATCCGAAGCGGCAGTGCAGTTGTTCGCCGATGACGGTGGAACGGTACGTCTCGAAGATCTCGGGGCCGATGCTGGACCGGATCGATATTCATGTCGAGGTGCCGCCGGTGCCGTTCCGGGAGTTGTCGGAGGAGAAGCCGGGGACTGACAGCCGGACGATGCGGGAGAACGTGATTCGCGCCCGCGCGGTGCAGCGGAAGCGGTTTGCGGGGGAGCCGACGACGCTGAATGGGAACATGGCGCCGCGGCAAATCCGAAAGTTCTGCAAGCTGGATTCGGAGGCGGAGTCGTTGCTGAAGGGGGCGATGGAGGAGACAGGGCTTTCGGCCCGGGCACATGACAAGATTCTGCGGGTGAGCCGGACGATTGCTGACCTGGATGGGAGCGAGAAGATCCAGAGCCATCACTTGAGTGAGGCGATCGGGTATCGGACGTTGGACCGAGCGTTCTGGGCAGGTTGAAAAGAACCCGGGTCCAGGGGCGGAGCTCCTGGCCGCCGGAGGCGCCTTCATGTGGTGGAACCATGGAAAACCCCCGGCGCCCGCTTTGGGGAGCCAGCGTCGAGGACTCCCTCTTTGATTACCGCGGGGAGCGCAGTGCAGGCGTATTGGAGAGAGGGTTCATCGACATCGGTCCGCGCTCGGACGTCCGTTGTTTGCCATGGTTCCACGAAGAAAGCGCCTCCGGCGGGGCCAGCAGCCTGCTGGACCGGGGTCGCCGTGGGACGATGGGTTTGAAGCAAGGGACGCGGTGCCGGCCGGAACGTGGTTCGAGCCGTCGAGTCCTGGTAGGTCCACTCCCGCGCCGGCCGCCGGGACGGGGACTCCTTGTCCACCCGGCGCGGCGGCCAGTATCCTGTGGGCCGATCTGCTGCTGTGTTCCGGGATGCTGCAAGGAACGGGGAGGGCCTGGCCAGGCGCCGTGCCGCGATGGTTCAACTCCATGAATCTTTCAGGAGGATCCGATGACCGCTTCAATGAGTGCGTCGATCTGGGAACGGGCGGAGAAACTCGACCCGTCAGTCCGCGTCGAGGGACGGCAACAGGCGGCACTGACGCGGAAGCGCGTGACCGCCCAGCCTTATTCGCGACAACGGCTCTTCGAGGCGATGGCGGCAAGCCGGGTCGCGCTCCTTCGCGGCCTCGATGTCCCCCTGACGCTCCGCGGTGAACGCGTCCCGAGAGATGAGATCGCCGCGGTCCTGGCCGCGGGATTCCCCGCCGGAGCCCGCGCCCGCGTGCAGATGGGGCCGAGTCGGACCCGCGGCACCCTGCCGATCCGCGAGGTGCTCTCCCGCTGGGAGCGGGGACGAGCCCGGCTGGGGGTGACCGACCTGCACATCCGCGGCAGCCGCCTCGAACGGGTCATGGACACCTCTTCGCTCAGCGACTTCAACCTGATGGTCGATGCGGGGGAGCGGATCCAGCGGCAGGAAATGATGTCTCTCGTCATCTCGTCGGCCGGGAACGTGACCGACTCGCATTCCGACGATCCGGACGGCAGCAACCACTGCTTCGCGGGGCAGAAACTGTGGCTGATGTGGGACGCCTTTGAAGGACTGTCGCAGGGACTGGAGGATGTCGAACGGGTCGACGTGTACGGCCTCGCCCGGTTCGACATGTCGACGTTCCTGCGGCTGAAGTCCTCGGCGTGGCTCCTCATTGGCGCCGGGGAGACGCTGTTCCTGCCGGGGCGAATGACGCACAAGGTGCTGACGCTCGAGCCGTACCTGGGGGTCGGCAGTTTTCATCTGGCGCTCCCGAGCTGCGCCGAGACGCTGGCGCGATGGCTCTACCGCGGGCCGCTGTGGAACCAGTCCGGAACGGCGAGCGAGACGACGGGACTCGTCGAGGAGATGCTCGACCGGACGATCGAGACCGCATCGCAGGCTCTGGCGGACGGGAGCGCGGAAACCCGGCGGCGCTGGGGGAGCGACTTCCTGGGTCAAGGCTTTGAGACCTGGCGGCGGATGTCGTCGAAAGCCGAACAGGCGTGCGCGCTGGCGGATCCCCGGTTCGCGGCGCTGGCGGAACTCGCCGAGAAGGGAGACCGGCAAGGTCCGCGACGCCCCTCGGCGGCGCAACGACGCACCAGCTCAGCACTCGTCGAAGCCTGACAGGCGACCGACAGGACGAGACTTCACTGAGAGCCGACGACGCCCGGCCGATCGACGTCGTAGCGCAGCTCGACCATCCCAGATCCCATCTGGCGGACTGCCGTCAACCGCAGGACGGGGTTCAAGACCCGGCGGGGGAAGAGCGGTTTCCCCCGGCCGAGCGTGGCCGAGCCGATCTGGAGGATCAGTTCGTCGAGGAGGCCCGCATCATAGAACTGGCCGGCGAGGTCCCCTCCACCGGCGATCCAGATGTTCTTCGTGCCGGCGGCGGCCCGCATTGCGGAGTGAACCTCGCGCACGTCCCCCTGGACGAACCGGATGTCCGCCCCGGCGAGCGGGGGGAGCTGGCGGGTCGAAAAAACCCAGGCGGGCTGGGTGTAAGGCCATGCCGAACCGGTTTCGGCGGCGACCTGCTCCCCGTTGCGGAGGATCCACTCGTATGTGGAGGAGCCCATCGCCAGCGCCCCGACTTCGGCGATGAACGCCGGGTAGCTGGACTCGCCGAGGTCGCCGAGCGGGAAGAGCCACTCCAGCGAGTCCTCCTCGGTGGCGAGGAAGCCGTCGAGACTGGTGGCGGTGAAATACTGCGTCTTCATTCGGGCATTCCCTCCGAACGGAGTTTCCTCGGCCGCCGGCTGCTCAGAGCACCAGCCCCCCTTCCCGGCACGGTCGGCCCCGCCTCAGCGCGGCTTTGCCGGTGCGAACAGACCTTCGGGAACGGGGACGGTCGCCCCTGCGGGCGGGACGATGCCGGCCGCTTTGGCCAGGATCACGGCCGCGGCGAGCGGGGTGACCCGGACATCGCGGACGCCCGGTTCGACCCCCGTGCCGTAGACCAGGAGCGGGACGTGCGTGTCGTATTCCCACGGGGTGCCGTGCGTCGTCCCCGTGCCGGTCGCGGCGGAGGAGAGGCAGTACGGCCGCAGCAGCACGTACACGTCGCCGCAGCGATCGGGATAGAAGCACCGGGTCACCATTCGGCCCTGGGGGTCGAGCTTGGCACCGGGCGTCGTGAGCATCGTGCGGGTGTAGGCCGACTCGACCCCCGGCTGTTCGATCAGCCAGCCGGCGAGCGCCTTTTCGACGTCGGACTGGGGGACTCCCATCTCCTTGATCGTCTTTGACCGGAGGTAGATCCAGGGGCCGGAGATCGCCTCGACCCACTTTTCCTTTCCTGTCCCGAACTTCCCCGTCAGAAACTTCTCGACCTTCGCCGCCGTGGCGGGCTGGACCCGTTCCGCCGTCCGGCCCTGGCCGAGGCTGTTCTCCGGCAGCGGGCAGACGCCGTGATCGGCCGTCATCGCCAGGACGTACTGTCCCTTGCCGACTTTGGCGTCGAGCGCCGCGAGCAGCCGCCGCATGATCTGGTCGGAACGGAGCGTGACGTCGAGGACTTCCTGCGAATCAGGGCCCCAGGCGTGCCCGACCGCGTCGTTCGACGAAAAGCTGACCGTAAGCAGATCGGGGATGTCGTCGCCCCCCAGATCTTCGGCCGCGAGCGCCTTCTCGGCGAGGTCCAGCAGCAGTTCATTCCCGAACGGAGACGCGTAGACGGCGCTCAGGTAAGCCGGTTTGACATTGGGGTCGGTCGGCTCGAAGGGGTGCGGGAAGACCCGACCCTGGCCTGCCGCGCCGAAACTCTCGCCGACGATGTCATCGGGGCCGCTGAGCCTGGTGTAGTCGCGGTCCGGGTAGAGGCGATCCCAGGTCTTGCCCCGCCACCGCTCCGCCGGATGGGTCGCGTTGAACTCCGCCACCCACGGCCGCAGGGCGGCTCCGTAATAGGTCGAGGTCACGAACTGCCCGGTCCCCCCGTCCATCCAGCAGCAGGTGTCGGGAGTCTTGCCACCGGGGAGCGCCGCGCCGCGGTTTTTGAGCGACAGAGAGACGACCTTTCCTTTCCCTTCCGTCCCGAGCTTCAGAGCGTCGGCGATCGTCGGCCTCAGGAGCCGCTCCGGGGAAACGCCCCCTTTCGCCCCCTTCTTCTCGTCGTCGTCATCCCCGTCGGCGGTGCGGGGGGGGACCTGCTCGGAGTTGTCGGAGCCGACGCAGTTCACGGACTTCCGCTCGCTCCGCTGGTACCAGTCGTTCCCGACGACGCCGTGGTCCGCGGGGGGACAGCCGGTGGCGACCGAGGCATGGCCCGCCGCGGTGACCGTGTAGGCATAGGGATAGTGGCAGTTTTCGAACCACGCCCCCTCGGTCAGCAGGCGTTTGAAACCTTCTTCACCGAATTCGTTCGACCAGCGGCGGAGGTAGTCCCCCCGGAACTGATCGAAGTAGACGAGCACGAGCAGCTTCGGCCGGGGGGCCGGGGGATCGGCAGCGAGGGCCAGCTGCGGAGCAGCAGAGACGCCGAGGGCGACCGCCAGGGTCTTGAGAAATGACATGCCCACGGGCAAACCTCCGCAAACGACGACAGATGACGAAATCGACCTCCCGTCAAAATAGAAGGAAGGGGGCCGACAGGCCAGCGGCCCGCGGCGCGGATGACGAAGAGTTCAGCCCGGCGTCCCGTTGAGACGTTGCGGCTCGGGCTCGGGGCGCGGAGGGGATCTGGCGGGTCCCAGAACCGTCGGGCGGATGACCGCTTCGAACCGGACGGGAATGTGGACACCGATGTGGATCTCATACGGCTGCGCCGGGGCCAGTCTGGGACAGAACACCTCGAGCCGATGGGCGTCGTCGCGGGGCTGCTGGTCCAAGAGGGCATGATAGAGCAGGTTCCCGTCGGGCCGGCGGAACTCGACGCGCAGGGCGGCCGCCTTCTGTGGCTCCTTCTCGCAGATCAACAGCGGCACTTTTCCTGTTTTGACACTGTATTCACTGCCGGAATCGAGACGGCGGCAGGTCCCGCTCGCGCCAGGGGGGGACGATCGTGAACCGCCACCGGACTCCGCCGACCTCGCGGTCGCACCAGACCGGGACCGGCTCCTGCGGCTTCCGCTGAGGCCTTGTGCCCCCTTCGCCGTCCCGAAGCGGGTCGATCACCAGCACCGCATCCGGGTCGAGCGGGTCGAGCGGGTCGAGCGGGTCGAAGATATCGCGTCAGACGAGGAACGCCACGGACCACGAAGAACTGTGGGGCGAGATCTACCCGGTTTGCAGCGAACTGGGGTGGCGGCTCCGGGTCGGGGGAACGGGCGGAAGTTGAGCTGGGCCACGGGGCAACGTCTGGCTGGGGGCTCCGCATTGCTACGCCCCCAGACACACCGCCGCCCGGCCCTAGAAGTCCTTCGTGGAACAACCTCTCGTCACTGGCGCGCCCCGGATAGGCGAGTACGCCAGCCCGGTTTGCGCCGGCGACGAGAGAGCCCGCTAAAAATCGGCCGCGACGAAGTTCCTTGTCGTTGACTTCGATCGGAAACCATTTGTGGCGGTCACGCGCACACGGATGTCCCGAGCGCCCGCCAAGAGGCGCGGATCGATACTGACCTCCGGTTGGGCAAGTCCGACCCCGATCGTCCTCCAACTCCCGCCGTCGTCGACACTGACCTGCACGGTGTATCGCGAATCGGCAGGGGTGGCCGCCGCTCCCGCCATCGGAACAGCCTTTGGTGCGGCCCCTCCCGCGGGAGCCACAGGCGTCCAGGCGATCTTCGGGCGGCTGACTGCCGTAGCGGCCATCTTGAGCGTCGGCGTGGCGCCGGCCTGCGACTGAAGCGAGCGCACGTCCTTCAGATCGGGAGGATCGCCGGCGGGACGAAATGTCGCCAACACCGTCTCCCGCCACAGCAACTCCAGCGAGGCGGCTCGGCTGTCGTTCGGGATGACGAGGTCGATCGAGCCCGTGACCTCGTTGTTGTCGCCGCAGGCGTCCGGCCGCAACGCCGTCGGATAGTCCGTGTGATTTCCGTCGTCGCGGATCAGGCGGATCGCGTAGTCACCCGTCGCCAGAGGCATCTGTCCCGCCGACGCCGCAGACGGTATCGGGGTGACGGAATGAAACCGACCGGTCCGAGCGGTTTCGTTGACGCGGGCGACGACGTGGATTCCGTCCAAAGACATGGCTTGCCCTCCGGCCGGGGCCGATGGCGGGCTCGATGAAGGGCCGGGGGCGGGAGGCGCCGGAAGAGCATCTTCCGCCACCAGGCGGTCATGGAGTGCTTTATAAGTATACGCGGAGACCCATTGGTTGTCGCAGTATGTCATGACGTCATGCCAGATCGTTCCCGGTAGAGCGAGTTCCGGAATGCCGTGTGCGCCATCACCGGCGTCGTACCCGACGAAATCGCCGTTGTTGTGGGCAATCTGGCCGTGTGGATAGGGAAACGCGGGATCGTCCGAGGAATTGCCATGGCAGAACCCCGGATGCTGCCGGCCGAACGTATGGGCCAGTTCGTGGGCCGCATACCAGTCGGCATAGGACTGATCGGTGTCCCATCCGAAGGATCCGGCGGGCGGCCCGGCCGGCCCGCATCCCACCGCCGTCGGATCAGCACTCGTCGCAGGGGTCAGGGCCCATCCCCGCATGAATCCGCCGCCGTCCGCAACCAGGCCGAAGTAGTGGGTGCGGTGGTCGGTCCCGGCGGCGACGTCCTGCGTCCTCAGATCCTGTAGGAAGGGATTGACCTCGTCACGCCCCCAGAAGTCCAGGGCAGCGGCACCGGGGCTGGGCCACGGGGGAGCGCCGGGCCAGTCCACCACGATCTCGCTCCAGTCGACCCGCGAGACGGGATACGCCCGTTCCAGCCAGGAGCGGACGAGGGCAAAGTCAATCGCGCTCGGTTCGTACGTCGTGGCGACGCCGCCGCTGACGTTGGAGTATCGAATTCCGACGACGTGAATCCGGAGCGGGACCTGTGGACGGAAAGTCACCAGGTTCGGGGGAGAGGCAGGGAGAGGCAGTGACGCCACGGGGGCCACGCTCTCGAGTTGAGAAAGCTGGACGACCAGGTCGCCCCCCGTCGTCAGCGAGGCTGGGAGCGGAAAGTTCAGACTCATCGTCAGGTCCTCGCGTTTGGCCCGGAGCCAGGCCGCTCCAGCCTGGGCCGCCTGGAGCACCACGGGCGCCGTGGCAGGGATCTGGACGCCGCCACTGGTCCCGGCCTGCTGAACGGCAAGCGTACCCCGGACCACCAGTGCGGCGACGCCGCTGACGCTGAGGTAAACTCTGACGACCGTTCGTTTGCCGGCGATCAGGGGGACGGAGCCGGAAAGATCCTGAACGGCCTGGACGACTTCCACTCCGTCGAGCTGAATCGTCGCGCCCGGCGCGCCTCCGGCGCTGGCCGTTGACGCGGCCGGAACGATCAGGACGGCTCCTCCGTTCTGGGGACGGAGTTGAGACGGCACGGGGATGTCCGACATGAGGCGCCCTTTGAGATGGAGGAATTGTTGCGAAGGTCTGTCGACGATCAGATCGCAAGCCGAAGGGGGTGACCGAGCTGCGATGTTGGACTCGACGGCGCGGTCCGGCCCGAATTGGAAAGCTGCGAACAAGGCCCTGTTCACTCGTGTCGCGATCATCGGGAAGGGGATCGACGATGTCAAACGTCGTTTCGTTCCTCTGCGGTTGATGGCGGACGACGCGCAATGAGCCACCCCGCCCGTTCCCCGTCGGAGCGCCTCCGACGCGCCGGGGCGAGCCCCGCCCCCAGGCCACTTCCAAGACCCGCACGTCGGCGTCGCAGCCCCCGAGTGCTGCTCATGGCTCCAGGTCCATCGGGGCCAGGGCGGCTGCCCTGGTCGTGGACTCCGGTCAGGCGCGAGATTGCGTTGACGCTGCCCCGGTGACGGTGGTCAACGTTCGGCTGGGGCTTCGCGTTGCTGCGACCACAGCCACCCCGCCGCCCCAGGTCACTCCGCGATTCGGACGTACTCGATTCCACCAATCCAGCATCGATTCTCTCCGTCCCAGCGCAGCGGCAGGTCCGACGCCTCCTGGCCCCAGAGGGAGACTGCCAGACTGAGCCGTCTCCACAAGCGAGACGTTCTCTGGGGCGCTGTGCCGTCATTCCGGAGACGAAAGGTCGTGGGGGTCGCTCCCCAGAACCCGGCGATCGAATCCTGCGCCACGCCGCTGCCGAAGGTCTGGATGTAGCTTCGGTCCGGCTCGAACTGAAACCGACAGTCGAAATCCGCTTGCTGGAGCCGCCAGGTTCCGACGAGCCGCCGTTCGGTGGGACTCAGCCGATTTCCCAGCCAGACCATCGTCCCGCCGAAGAGAAGCAGGCCGCAGAGGATCGCGAATCCCCATACTCTCGTCTTCGTCGTGATGCGGCCCGACTTGCTTTCCATGGAACGTCCTCCTGCGGTGGACCGTAGCCTGCATTCGTGGTGAGAGGAATCGCCCACGTCTCTCCGCCCTCCGCTCCCTTCGGTCGCGAGGCAACGCCGACGGCGACCGGGGCACCCTTTCGCAGATTTCCCTAGACTCCCGCCATGAGCGATGTCACCCGCATTCTCCTGGCGATGGAGCATGGCGACCACACGGCCGCCGAGCAGTTGCTGCCGCTCGTCTATCAGGAGCTTCGCAGACTCGCGGCCGCCAAGCTGGGGAATGAGAAACTGGGGCAGACCCTGCAGCCGACGGCGCTCGTCCATGAAGCCTATCTGCGGCTCGTCGGGGGTGGGCACCCGCAGCGCTGGAACGGGCGCGGTCACTTCTTCGGGGCGGCGGCCGAGGCGATGCGGCGGATCCTGATCGAGAACGCGCGGCGCCGGGACAGCTTGAAGCGGGCGCATACGGTCGAGGAGATGGACGTCGCGGAGCTCCCTGGCGAGCCCTCCGCCGGAGACGGAAACCTTCTGGCGCTCGACGAGGCTCTGTCGCAGTTCGAGCGGGATTGGCCTGAGAAAGCCAAGCTGGTCAAGCTCCGCTACTTCGCGGGGCTGACGACCCCGGAAGCGGCTCAAGCCCTGGGAATCTCGATCAGAACCGCAGAGCGAACCTGGACTTACGCCAAGGCGTGGCTGCTGCATGCCATGCGGAATTCGCACTGACGGCGTGACCGGAGGCGCGATTCCGGTCACGATGGCGACGCCGGATCAAAAAAAGCGTGGCGGACCGGCGATTCTTTTTCGCACTGTCTTCCGAGAGACCGTTCCGTTTCGCACCAAGGGCTGAGTTGATGGACGAGCAGAGCATCTTCCTGAATGCGCTGGAGAGAGAGACGCCCGAAGCCCGTGCCGCGTGGCTGGATCAGGTCTGCGGTTCGGATGTGCCGCTTCGAGCGCGGATCGAAGCCCTGATCGCCAGCCATGAGAAGGCGAGCCGCTTCCTGGAGCAGCCCCCCGCCGCGTTCGAAGCGACGGTGGTGCACGAGATCCCGGAGTCGGATCGGACCGGGGCGCTCGAGGGAGGGCTGGCGGCCACTTTCACCGAAGGGGACGCGGTTGTCATCGGCCCGGCGGGGCACAGCGTCTTCAAGTCGTTGGGACGGGATGGGAACTTTCCGCGGGTGGCCCTGCGAGAGGCGGCCACGAGCGGCACGGATCCGATCGTCCGTCCCCAATCGACCGAGATGCCGCAGAAGGGCTCGGACAGCCGGTATCAACTGCAGGGGGAGATCGCGCGGGGCGGGATGGGGGCGATCCTGAAGGGACGCGACACGGACCTGGGACGCGATCTGGCGATCAAGGTGCTGCTCGATTCCCACAAGAGTAAGCCCGAGGTCGTGCAGCGGTTCATCGAAGAAGCGCAGATCGGCGGGCAGTTGCAGCACCCCGGGATCGCCCCGGTCTACGAGCTGGGGCAGTTCTCGGATCGCCGCCCGTTCTTCAGCATGAAACTCGTGAAGGGGGAAACCTTCTCGAAGATCCTGTCGCTGCGCAAGTCTCCCTCGGAAGACCGCGGCCGGTTTCTGGGGATCTTCGAGCAGATCTGCCAGACGATGGCGTACGCGCACAGCCGCGGCGTCATCCATCGGGATCTGAAGCCCGCCAACATCATGGTCGGCGCGTTCGGCGAAGTGCAGGTGATGGACTGGGGACTGGCCAAAGTCCTTCAAAGCGGAGGGGTGGCCGACGAGCGGATGGCGCAGAGCCGGAGTTCCGATCAGAGCGTCATCCAGACCCTGCGGAGCCGGGGTGGGGACACGCCGACTCCGGTCGGCTCGGTCGGATCGCAGACGCAGGTCGGGAGTGTCATGGGGACCCCGGCCTACATGCCCCCCGAGCAGGCCCTGGGGGAGATCGACAACCTCGACGAGCGGGCGGATGTCTTCGGACTGGGAGCGATCCTGTGCGAGGTGCTGACGGGCCGCCCACCGTACATCGGCGATGACGGGACGCAGGTCTTTCGGCTGGCGGTTCGAGGGAAACTGGAAGCCTGCTTCGAACGGCTGGACGCCTGCGGCGCGGACGCGGAACTGATCGCCCTCACGAAGCAGTGCCTCGAGCTGGAACCGAAAGACCGGCCGCGCGACGCGGGGGTCCTGGCGAGCCGGGTGACGACCTATCTGACCTCCGTGGAGGCCCGCCTTCGGGCGGTGGAGCTCGACCGCGCTGCGGCGGCCGCCCGCGCCGAAGAGGCGCTCCTGACCGCCCGGGAACATCAGGCCGCGGCGAGCGCCGAGCGGCGGGCGCGGCGGCTGCAGCTGGGGCTCGCCGCCGTAATTCTCTGTGTCACGACGCTCGGGGGGATCTCGGCGGTCTGGACGGCGATCGTGCAGCGGCAACTGCGACAGGACGCCGAAGTCGCCGAGAAGCTGGCGAATTCGGCCCGGGAGGCGGAGAGCCGCCAACTGGCGCGGGCCGAACAGGAAAGGGCCCGTGCGGAAAGCGAACAGCAGCGGGCCGAGTCAGAGAAACGCCGGTCCGAGAACATGCTGGCCGACATGCAGACGGAACGGGGGCTCCGTGCCGCGAGCGAGGGACAGTTCGCCTCGGCGGCGATGTGGTTCGCCCACGCGGCCACGATCACCCCCCACGACCGGAATCGGGAGCAGGCGAACCTGCTGCGGGCTCAGAGCTGGATGAACCAGGCGATGATGCCGGTGGCGCGGCTGGCTCTCCCCGACGGGGACGCATCCCGTCTGGCGTTCCAGCCCCATGGCCCGCACCTGCTGACGATCAAGGATGGCCGGCTGCGCGTCTGGGACTGGCGGAACGAGGTGATCGTCCCCTGGAGCGAATCGCTCGGTGGCGTCACCGATGCCGACTGGTCTCCCGACGGACAGCGCGTGGCGATGGCCTTCGGATCCGCCGAGGCGCGTCTCATCGATTCCAGCAATGGAACGGAACTGGCCCGCTTTCGGCCGGCCGAACATGTCTCGGTCGTCCGATGGTCGCCCGACGGAAAGCGGCTGGCGGTCGGCTCGCGAAATACGCAGATATGGAATCTCGAAGCGGCGCCGCGCAAAGAATCGGAGTGGGTCCATCCGGCTTCCGTCTACGCGCTGAACTTCAATCGCGCCGGGACGCAGCTGGTCACCGCCTGCGAGGACAATCAGGCGCGGGTGTTCGCCGTCGCCAATGCGACGGCGGCCGAGCCGCTGCTTCCCCCGCTGGAACATGCGCCGTTCTTCCGAAACATGTCGGCCGCCCCGGTCTTCTGCGACCAGGATCACCAGCTCGTCACGATCCTGAAAGAAGGGCATGTGCCGGGGATGTGGACCCTGGCTTCCGCGGAGCGCAGTGTCAGACGTTTGCGATCGGGATCGGATTTCGACCGGGCCCTCAATGTCAGTCCCGATGGACGCTGGATCGCCGCGGCGGGCGGCGCTCACTGTGCGATGCTCTGCGTCGACGGGACGGCCATGGTCCTGCCTCACCGCAATCACCTGCACAACGCCCTGTTCAACCCGAACGGCCGCTCCGTGGTCACCCTGGGCTACGAGGGAATTGCAAGGGTGTGGTCGATGGATGACCTCAACGCGAAACACATCCCCGCCCCTTCCATCATTCCTCAACAGAACACCTTTGCGACCGGCGCGTTCTCGCCGGATGGGGGGGCGCTGGCGATCGTTTCGAACCGGCAGGTGGTGGTGTGGGAACAGCTGCCGGACTCCGTGGTGGCAGGCCGCGTCGCCTGGAGCGAGAATCACTGGCGTCCGCGGATCAGTGTCGACGGTCAGTGCGTCACCCCCGGATACCTGCACGAGAGCTCGTTCAACCCCTCGGCTCGCGGCAAGATTCTGTCGGTGGCGAGCATGGCCGACGGTCAACCCGCCGGCCCCCCGATCCCGCTCGAAGGACTCCTGTTCGACTCCTGCATCTGTTCGGACAACCGGTCCGTTGCCGCGGCCGTCGTCCGCGGCTCGACGGCGCATCTGGCGGTCTACGAAATCGCCACCGGGCGACCGATCTTTCCATCCGTTCCGCTTCCCGATTCGCCGGCGAGCATGGACGCTCATCCCCGACAACCGCAAGTGGCGGTCCTGTGCCAGAGCGGCCAGCTGCTGCTGATCGATGCACGAAACGGGCAAACTCTGCAGACGCTCAATCACGACGGACATCAGGCCGGGATGGTCTGGGCGCGCGTGTTCTATTCGCCCGATGGCGGAACCCTGGTTTCCGTCACGGCGGACAACCTGGTCTACGTTCGCGAGTCGGAAACAGGTGCGTTGCGGTTCCCCCCCCTGAACCCGCTGGTGCAGGACGGCCCCTGCCGCGCGATCGCCGTCTCGAAAGACAGCCGCCTCCTCGTGACCGGAGTCTGCGGCAAGAACATGGCCCAGGTGTGGGACCTGGCGACCGGCGAGAAGCTGGGGCGAGAGATGCCTCATGCCGGGGACGGTTACGGGATCTGGTCCGTGGCGTTCAGTCCCGACGGCAAGCAGGTGCTGACAGGCCACAAGGATGGTCGAGCGCGGGTCTGGGACTGGCAGACGGGGGAGATCCTCGGCACTCCGATGCAGCACCCCGACGAGGTGTTTCACGCCACGTTCACAGCGGATGGGCGGTATGTGCTGACCAGCCCCCGGCACGGCACACTCCAGATCTGGGACCCGGCCAGCGGCAAGCTGGCGGTGGCTCCGGTGCCAGAGCTGGTCCCGTGCCGCGGTTCGACGAACCACGTCAGCCTCGCCGGAAACCGGGCCGCGGTCTCCGAAGAGGGACGGTATTCGATCCTGGACCTCGAGGAACTGCTGAAGCCCCCCGTCGAGAGGGCCGCGTCACTGCTCAACCGGACCGAACTCGCATCGAATCTCCACCTGCCGGTCGGCGAGCAGCTCCCTCTCGATCTGGACCAGTGGAACGCGCGGTGGGACGCCTACGTCCGGACTCGCGAAGGCCCGGACCAGACCGCTGCGTCTCTGGCGAAGGCGCTCGACGAAGCGCAGTTCGAAGCTCAGCGGCGGGCGATCATCGGCCGGGCGGTACGGCGGAACCTGCTCGATTCGCTGGTCGAGCTTCGGCCGAACAATGCACGCCTGCAGCTCGATTACCTGGCCGAGATGTCGAAGCATGGCCGCAGCACGCCGGCGATGGTGGCGGCCACGATGGCGGCGGTGAACGCGGCCGTCCAGGCGAACCCCGGCGACGAGGTCCTCCAGCGCGAACTGGCGGGGCTGCGGATCCGGGGACTGGAGCCGGCCAAGTGGACCCCCCTCGATCCCTCGGAGTTCCGCGCCTCCTCCGAAGCCTCTTTCACGAAGCAACCGGATGGTTCCCTCCTGGCCGGAGTGTCCAAGGCGCTCATGGATGACTACACGATCGTCGCCGCCAGTCCGCTGCCGCGCATTACCGCTCTGCGGCTGGAGACGGTGCCGCATCTCGCCCTGCCCAAGGGAGGGTGTGGATACGATCACGAGGGGAATGCCTGCCTGTCAGAGATTACGCTGGCGGTGAAGCGGGCTGACGGCGAGACCGTTCCCCTGAAGCTCCGGCTGGCGGCCAGCGACTACAACCGCCCGCTGGACGAACACACGAAGATGGCGGATGGGCCGTGGGGAGCGATCGACGGCCGCCCCGCGACGCGGTGGGACGTTTTCCCCCAAGTCGCCAAGGCACACTGGCTGATCCTGCAACTGGAGGCCCCTTACGAAATCCAGACGGGCGAACAGCTGGTCGTGGGGCTGCAGTTCCAGACCGTCTGGACCGCCTCGCGACTGGGGGGATTCCGGCTTTCCGTCAGCGACGCGCCCCGCGCGGTCGAGACGCAGATTCTGGCTGCCGCGATTCAGGACAAGATTCTCAGCAGCGGCGAGATTCTGAGCGCGCTGGACCTGATCGAGGGGAACGGGGCTGCCGTCCTGGAACAACTCGGGGCGCCGGCCCGCGCGGAGTCTCTCACGCTCACCGAGGAGTTGCTGCTGGCGCGGGCCTGCCTCCAGACGGGGAAACCGGATCTGGCCGAAGCGACGGGGCGGCGGATGTTCGATCGCGGGGCCAATCGGATTTCCCGCCGCGAGCTCTGGTCCCTGTATCTGGATGTGGTGACCCGCATTCACGGAAACACGCCCGCGGATCTGCCGCTCGATCTGACGAACGAGGAGATCGCGCTGGCCGGCCTGAACCAGGAGATCCTCGACGCGCCTAGCGCCGACAAGTACCTCGCCCGAGGGTTCCTGCTGGCGCGTCTGCGACGCTGGAACGAAGCGGCCCGGGATATGACGAGCCGGTTGCAGCTCCAGCCTCGGGACCGCATCTCGTGGATTCGGGCCGGCGTGTATTACCTGCTGGCCGGGGACGAGGCGGGCTATCGCCAGCATTGCGCCAGCCTGCTGCGCGAGTATCGAGAGACGAAGAACATCGACGAACGCGAAACCTTGGCGAAGCTCGGGTTACTTCTGCCGGGCGCTCTGCCGGTCTCCGATCTGCCGATCGAACCATTGCGCCAGGAGCTGGCGACATACAAGCCGGGCCACCGGTCTCATCCGTGGGTGGCCGCCCTCTGCGGGCTGGCCGCAGTCCGGGGAGGCGACGCCCCGGACGCCCTGAAATGGCTCGACAAGATCGTGGACCCGACACCGGATCTGGCGCCGCATGTCCTTCTGATTCGAGCCCTGGCCGAAGAGGAGGCGGGGCATCACGACGCCGCCGTGAACGCGCTCGATCAGGCCGAGGCCTTGATCCCCGCGGAACTGGACCCGACCGGCTTGCCGATCGGGCCCGGCCAGGAACCACTCTCGGAGAAGGCCGCGACCCGGGATCTGCTGTTCGCTGAGATCCTGCGGCGGGAGGCGGCGCTGAAAATTCGGAAGTCAGCTCCGCGTCCGATCTCGAGAGAAGCGCTCGAAGTCCAGTTTGTGAAACTGACGCTCACGAGCCAGTGGGCCGAAGCGACGGGGGTCGCCTTGCAGATTCTCGAGCGGGATCCCACCTCTCGCTTCTCCTTTACACGAACCGCGGCGGTCCAGGGGCTGTCTGGCGACACGGACGGCTACCGCAGGCTGTGCACCCGGCTGCTGGAGCTGCACCCCAACACCACGGACCTCGAAGTGGCGGACTCCGTCTGCAAGATCAACCTGCTGCTTCCGGACTCGATCTATCGGGACCGGCTGCCGGTCCAGGTGCTGCGGGAGGCGATGGAGAAAGGAACATCGGAGTCATTCGCTCGCTGGGGCTGGGCCTGCATGGGACTGATCGAGTATCGGGATCGCAACTACCAGCAGGCGGTCACCTGTTGCGAGAAATCGCACGAAGCCAGCCAGCGGGAAGGGGCTCCGGCGGCGCTGGCTTTCGTCATCGAGGCGATGGCGCGGCATCAGTTGAAGGAGACCGACAACGCAGCGGCGGCGTTTGCTGGAGCGAAGAAGGTTTTCGAGGCGGATCGAATCCGCATCGAGAAGGCGAGGCAAACCGGGGGGCCCATCTGGATCGACTATGACTACCTGGTCGCCGAAGTCCTGAAGCGGGAGGCCGAGCAGCTCATGCAGCCGATGCCAGCCTCTCCGGGACGCTGACTCGGGCGACAGCCTTTTCGAGTTCGGACGTTGTTGTGGATTCCGTGGTTCCACGGGGGAAGCGCCTCCGGCGGGGGCCGGCCCCTGGCCCCCGCCTGGGGCTGGAGACGCCCGATGCGTGTCGAACGCTCGGTGTCGATCGACTGCGACTGTCTCAGGGCGTGACACATCGGCAATGTCACGAACAGCGAGCGTGGCCCCCTCCCGAACACCGCACCATGGCGTCGCAGCCCCCTGAGCGCAACCCATCGTGCCACGCCGCGCGGGGTGGAGGGGGTTACCCCTCCCGGGTCCAGCGCAGAGCCCTGGCTGGGTGGCGGATGGGGGTGGGGGTTCGAATAATCCGGTGTCGCCGGATTCAGGTCGGCTTCGGGGTCGAGACGAACCCGGCGGCAATCCCCTACCGAAAGCGCCGCATGCTCCGCTCACTCCCGCTGAAGCGATTCCTCCCCATCACACTCGCCCTGCTCCTCGGCACATCCCCAGCCCCCGCACCGGCCGAGACGTTCCAGGCGGATCTGATTGTCTATGGCGGGACCTCGTCCGGCGTCATCGCCGCCGTCCAGGCCCGCAAGATGGGGAAGACCGCCCTCATCGTCGGCCCCGACCGACACCTCGGCGGCCTCTCCAGCGGAGGCCTCGGCTTCACCGACACCGGGAACAAGGGAGTCATCGGCGGACTCTCTCGCGACTTCTACCACCGCGTCTGGAAGGAGTACCAGAAGTCCGAAACGTGGAAATGGCAGAAACAGGCCGAGTACGGCAACAAGGGACAGGGGACTCCCGCCATCGACGGCGAGAACCGGACGATGTGGATCTTCGAGCCGCGCGTCGCCGAGAAGGTGTTCGAGGACTACGTGAAGGAGTTCGAGATTCCCGTCCACCGCGACGAATGGCTCGACCGGAGCAAAGGAGTCACCAAGGGAGGCAACCGGATCGCCAGCATCACGACCCTGTCGGGGAACACGTACGTCGGAAAAATGTTCATCGACGCCACCTACGAAGGGGACCTGATGGCGGCGGCCGGGGTCGATTACCACGTCGGCCGCGAGGCGAATGCGGTGTATGGAGAGAAGTGGAACGGGGTGCAGGTCGGCGTGCTGCATCACCGGCATCACTTCGGGGCGGTCAAGACGCCGATCAGCCCGTATGTCGTTCCGGGGGATCCGAAGTCGGGCGTGCTGCCGCGGATCAGCACCGACCCGCCGGGGGAGTATGGGTCGGAAGATAAGCGGGTGCAGGCGTACTGCTACCGCTACTGCGCGACCGATCACGCGGAGAACCGGATTCCGTTCCCCAAGCCCGAAGGGTACGACCCGAAGCAGTATGAGCTGCTGGTCCGGGTCTATGAGGCGGGGTGGCGGGAGACGTTCGAGAAGTTCGATCCGATCCCGAACCACAAGACCGACACGAACAACCACGGTCCGTTCAGCACCGACAACATCGGGATGAACTACGCGTATCCGGAAGCGAGCTACGAGGACCGCCGGAAAATCCTGGAGGAGCATCGCCGGTATCAGCAGGGGTGGCTGTACTTCGTGGCGAACGATCCGCGGGTTCCGGAGGAGGTCCGGAAGAAGATGCAGAGCTGGGGGTTGCCGAAGGACGAGTTCACCGACAACGGGAACTGGCCGCACCAGATCTACGTGCGGGAGGCGCGGCGGATGGTCGGGCTGTTCGTGATGACCGAGAACGAGCTGACGAAGAAGAAGCCGACGCCGGATTCGGTGGGGATGGGGAGCTACACGATCGATTCGCACAACGTGCAGCGGTACATCACGAAGGACGGGTACGTGCAGAACGAGGGGGATATCGGCGTCGGGATTTCGCCGTATGCGATCGCCTATGGGGCGCTGCTGCCGAAGCGGGGTCAGTGCGACAACCTGGTGGTGACGGTCTGCGTCAGCAGTTCGCACATCGCCTTCGGCAGCATCCGGATGGAGCCGGTGTTCATGATCCTGGGGCAGAGCGGCGCGACGGCGGCCGTGCTGGCGATGGAGATCGGTCAGCCGGTTCAGAACGTCGCGTATTCCGTGCTGCAGAAGCGGCTGCTCGCGGATGGGCAGGTGCTCGAATACGCCGACTCCGCAAAGCCGAAGGCCGCCAAGGGGGGCGTCGATCCGAAGAGTCTGCCGGGCGTGGTGGTGGACGATGACGACGCCGAGCTGACCGGGGAGTGGCAGCAGAGCAGCGTGTCTTCGGGCTATGTCGGGGGCGGGTATCGTCACGACGGGGCGGCGAAGGATGGGAAGGCGACGGCGCGGTTCAAGGCGAAGCTCCCGGCGGCGGGGCGATACGAAGTGTTCCTCGCTTCGCCGCCGAACGGGAACCGGTCGTCGAAGGCGGCGGTGGAGGTGCAGTCGGCCGGGGGGGCGAAGGTGATTCACGTCGACCAGCGGAAGCCGGCGACGGGGGACGCGCTGTTCTTCTCGCTGGGGACCTACGACTTCGCGGCGGAGGGGCCGGCGGTGGTCACGATCACGAATGCCGGTTCGGACGGGTATGTGGTGATCGACGCCGTGCAGTGGCAGAAGCGATGACTCGAGCGGGCGTGGCGGACGCGAGGTGAGGCATGGAGAGGGTTCATCGGAGCGCCGCGACGGGATATTCGATCGCCGCGCAGGTCTATGTGAGCGGCCGGCCGGATTACCCACCCGAGGCGGCCGAGTGGCTTCGTGATGTGGTGGGGCTGGCGGCCGGGAAAACCGTGCTCGACCTGGGGGCGGGGACCGGAAAGTTTCTCCCCTCCTTGAAGGAGAGCGGTGCGCGACTGGTGGCCGTCGAACCGGTCCCGGCGATGCGGGAGGAACTGGCGCGCCGTCATGGCGACGTGGAGGTGCTGGCCGGGACGGCGGACCGCATTCCGCTGGCGGAGGAGTCGGTTGATGCGGTCGTCTGTGCGCAGGCGTTCCACTGGTTCGCGACCCGCGAGGCGCTGGCGGAGATCCGCCGCGTTCTCGTTCCCGGAGGAGTCCTCGGGCTGATCTGGAATGTGCGGGACACGAGCGTGCCGTGGGTGGTCGCGCTGTCGCGGATTATCGATCCCTTTGAGACAGGGACTCCGCGGTACGCGTCAGGCGAGTGGCGGCTGGTCTTTCCGGCGGAGGGATTCGAGGCGATCGGCGAACGGAGTGCCCGCAACGGGCAGGTCGGAAGCCCGGAGCAGGTCCTCGTGCAGCGGACGCTTTCGGTCAGCTTCATTGCCGCGCTGCCGCCGGAGCGGCGGGACGAGGTGGAACGCCAGGTCCGGGGGCTGATCGCATCGACTCCGGAACTGGCCGGGCGCGAGGACGTGGTCTTTCCCTATGAGACGCGGATGTTCGCGTACCGGAAGGTCGAGGAGGAAACGGCCGGTGGCCGATGAGCCCGGAATCATCGATCCCGATGGAGCGATCACTTCACGATCGCTCTCGCCGAAAGATCAGTGGACCATTTCCAGAAGCACGGTCGGCATCGCCCCGTCTCCGCCCCATTCGGTCGCGAAGTAGCCGTACTCGCCCGGAAGCTCTTCCCGAACCACGTTGTCTTCCGGCTCGACGAGATGCGGCCGGACTTCCCCCTTCCAGAAAGCAAACCGATCCTCCGGGGGGATCCACTTCAGCGGGTCTCCGACATTCGCCACCACGAACCGAACGGCACCACGTCGAAGGAGTTCGGCCACCTGTTCCCGGCCGACATTCCGCTGGCGGGTCAGAGAGAGGGTTCCCGCGGCGTCCCAGAGGGTGTGGATCGGAATTTTCACGACTCGCTGATCCGGATGCATCGCCCTGCTCCCTTCCCATGGGTGTCACGCGCCGATTGCGGAGTGCGAGGCGGTTCGACCCGGTGCGGGCGGACACGACAGACACGGGGATGAATGCCTTGGACAATTCACTCTGGCTCGTTCATCCGGCGGAAGTCCTGGAATCGCCGTACGTCTCGATCCGTGCTGAGAACGAAGACTCCGTCGGCGGGAACCGGATGTTCGACACCCGCGCCATCGACGGCCGTGAGCCGGTCTCCGTCGACGACGACGAACAAAGTCCCCTCAGGGAACAGAACGTCCGGATTGAAGAGGACGAGCGGCAGACCGGAGGCCGTGATCGGACGCCCCCACAGGACCGACTGGACGGGAGCGACGTTCCGACCAAAGAGGGGGGCGGGAATCGGGTCCGCCGGAGTTCTCCGGGCCACGATCCGCCAGTCCTCGATCGGCGGGAGCGAATGCCATTCGTCGTAGTACTGGTCGACCGCCATGGCGTACTGCTTCAGGAACCCCTGCGCCCAGACTCCGTTCATATAGACGTTCCACTGATGCACGTAGGCCCACACCATTCCCAGAGCAATGCTGAGGGGCACTACGGTGGCGACGACATGTGACCAGCGGAAGCGGGTCGGGGAGAGAGTCATGGGACGGAACAGAACGGTTGAATCGGGGATCTGCACCTCAACTCGACTTACGACGAGGATCAGGAATCTCGCCGGGACTGATCGGTTCAAAGGGCTGATGGAGAGGCTCCGGCTTCTTCGGCTTGATGACCCGAATACCGAGTTTCGCCAACCCCCAGTAGCCGACGCAGAACAGGATCGCCATGGCGACCAGCAGACCGCCGCCGATCAGATCCTGGACGCGGCGGTCGTTGGCGAAGAACTTCGGCACCTGAGTGAGCGCCACAAACGGCAGAACGACCGCCACGAGCGCCGCGAACCACCCTGCTCCTGTCAGGCGGCCCAGGTCGAAGTCCTGGACTTCCCCCTTACTGAGCGTCTTCGTGACGAGTTCCTTGGCCGTCACCTCTTCCGGAACAGCCAGGATCGGCTCCCGGGTCCCCCACTGTCGCCGGGCGACCCGTCCCATCCAGACGGCGCTCGCCGCGAAGGCGAGAGCGAAGAACCCGCAGATCCCCTGGAACACCCGTACCGGCGTTGGAACCGGAAGGTCGGGCGGTCCCGATGCGCCGAATCGCCACATCGCGACTGCGCAGACGACTCCCATGAACAGGAGGAACAGGGCGAAGCAGAGCTGGAGGAGAAACTTGATGACGTCCATAGCGGATGGCAGGCGAGCGCGGACCTTGATGAACGAAAGCGGAGCCCAAACGGGAGCGCACTCGGCCGGCGCCCCGCCGCGATCGTACGTCAATCTTTCCGAATCGTCAGCTCCGTCAGGCGACGGGTCGCGGCCGGTAGATGCCGCGATGCGCGGGGTCTATCATCGGTCCCGAACTCCGGAAACGCCCGCGATGTCTCGCGGCGCGGGTTCGTCCGCTGCTCCTCTTCTTCGAGATCGGGATATGTGCCGCTTTCCTCGCGTCGGTTCCGGAGTCGTCTGCGCTCTCGTAGCAGCCGTTTGGCTTTTTGGCGCGAGGCGGGAAATCGCTGCGGCGGAGCCGGCCCCGTTCACCGGGGCCCGGTCGGAGTGGCATGACGGGTTCGCGCGGTTCGACTATCTGCTCGATGAGGAGACGCTCGCGATCGAGCCGTATCAGCGGCCTGAGAACGAGCGCTACGGGATTCAGGATCCTCCGGCCGGAAAGCGGCGGTGCGTGGTCGTGGCCCCGCTGAAGCCCGCCGACGGCAACCCCTGGTCGTGGCAGGGGTGTTACTGGGACCATCAGCCGCAGGCGGAGGTAGAGCTGCTGCGCCGCGGGTTTCACATTGCCTACGTCTCGGCCAACGCGGCCCTGAAGCCCGACAAGACCTGGGAGGCGTGGTACGCGTTCCTGACGGAGAAGCACGGGCTCTCGCCGCGGCCCGCGTTCGTCGGGATGAGCCGGGGGGGCGAGTACGCCTACACCTGGAGTACCCGCCATCCCGACAGGGTGTCGTGCATCTACGGGGACAACCCGGCGATCCATCCGGAGGCGCTCGGCCGGCTGGGAGAGCTGGCCCGGGCCGATGTGCCGCTGCTGCATGTCTGCGGCAGCATCGATCCGCTGCTGGACCGCTGCTCGAACACGATCGAGACGATCTACCGCCAGCTCGGCGGGCGGATTTCCGTGGTGATCAAGGAGGGGGTCGGGCATCATCCGCACAGCCTCCGCGATCCGAAGCTGATTGCCGACTTCATCACCGCCAGCGTTCAGGCTCCCGCGAAGGCCGACCCGGAGTTCGCCGGTCAGCGATTGACGCACGCCTCCTTCTATGGAGCGCCGGCGACGTATGAGGAGGTCCCGCAGGAAGGGACGTTCCTGACGCGGCGGGGGGCGTTCTTCGGTCCGACCTATGATCGCTACGCCTTCGGTCTCGAGGGGGTCGAAGGGACCGTGCAGGTGATCCTCCCCCGCAAAGGGGCCGCCGGGACACCGTGGGTCCTTCGGGCAGACATTCCGACCGCGGCCTCGAACGTCGATCTCGCACTCCTGGCCGAAGGGGTCGCGATCGTAGTCGGTCCGGTCCCCTATAACGGGGACGGGCCGCGGGTCGAAGACTGGGACAAGGTTTACGCTCACTTCACCAAGCACGGGTTCTCGAAGCGGCCGGTCCTTGCGGGATCGGGAGGGGCCGCGGGCGAGGCGTACGCGTGGGCGATCGCCAACCCGGATAAGGTGGCCTGCCTCTACGGGGAGAATCCGATGCTCCGCTGCACGATGTCGAAGGCGCAGCCATTGGAAGGGCTCGAGACGCTGGCGAAGGCCCATGTTCCAATCGTCCACTCCTGCGGCACCCGCGATCCGCTCCTCGACCGCGAGACCCGCGTCGCCGAACGGAAATACCGCGAGCTCGGGGGGGAGTTCGCCCTGCTCGCCATCGAAGGGAGCGGCCCCCTCCCGACCGCTCCGCGGAAGGTCCAGCTGATCGTAAAGCTCCTGCTGGGGCACATCGCCGGCCAGCCTGCCGAGTCACCTGCCCGTTAGATTCCCGCTGTCGCCAGGAAGCCATTTCGGAATCAGCCACAGAGTCCACAGAGGCCACCGAGCATGCCGGAGACGCGCCGCCGCTCACCGAGGAAGACGCAGCATCCTCCCACTCTGAGTCCTCTGTGGACTCTCTGGCAAAGAGGGTTTTGAAAATAGCGTCTCGATGACTTCACCTGCCTGCCGCAACGGACCGGAACGTCCGTTGTCATTCTCCCCCGTTCCTTCGGAAAGCCGCTCATGAGATTCCCGCTCCGCTCCCTCCTCTTCTGTCTGGCGCTCAGTCCGCTGATATCCGGTCGCGATGCGCTGGCCCAGAAGCCGTTCGTCCCTGAGCCGATCATTCCCGGTGGAAAGATCCTGTCTCTCTATCCGGCCGACTCGCCGAAGCTCAAGAAGGAGAAGCTGCACGAGGCGGAGCAGTACAACACGAAGGGGAAGTCGGACAAGACGATCAACGTCATCAACATCCACAACCCCTCGATCGAGGTCCACCTCGCCGGGAACGAGCCCCCCAACACCGGCGCGGCGGTGATCATCGCCCCCGGCGGCGGACACCAGATCCTGTGGGTCGGGCCCGAAGGAGGAGACTTCGTTCCGTTCTTCAGGAAGTACGGCGTCTCGACGATCATCCTCCGGAACCGGCTCCGCGTGGATGGCTATGAGCCGACGAAGGACGCGGTCAACGACGCCTTCCAGGCGATCCGGCTCGTCCGCTCGCATGCGGCCGAATGGAAGCTCGACCCCGCCAAAATCGGGATCATGGGGTTCTCGGCCGGTGCGGAGCTCTCCTCGCCGACCGCCCTCTTCTTCGACGAGTTCCAGAAGGAGAACTCCGATCCGGCCGATCACCTCTCGAAGATCTCACCGCGGCCGGACTTCGTCGGCGTGATCTACCCGGGGCCGACGCCGTTCACGAAGGCCCCTGAGACGAAGATCCCGAGGAACGCCCCACCGAGCTTCATCGCTTCGGCTGGCCCCGGCGACAAGGTCCACGCCCTGTGGGCCGCCGACTACTTCACCGCGATGCTGAAGGCAGGAACCCCGAACCTCGAGATGCACATCTACGGCAACGGCGGCCACGGCGGCGGCCTGACCGCCCGCGGCGGCATTCCGTTCGGGACCTGGACCGACCGTTACATCGACTGGTTCAAGGACCTCGGATTCCTCGGCAAGCCGGGGACGCCGACCAAGGCGGCCGCGGACGTCGAGGCGTTCGCGAAGAAAGAGGCCAAGTAGCCCGCTCGTGACCGCCCCCGGCGAGGAACTCCCGCCGGGGGCGTCTCGTTGGAATCAGTGCTGCGGGACTTGGATCTCGACGCCGTACTGCGGCGCGATCGCCAGAAGTCGTTCGACTTCGTCGGGTCGCGGCGGCAGGGCGGTCGTGGTCCCCTCGGGGAGCGGCACGCCGATCTCGTAGAACATCCGCTCGAGCCCCGCCGGGGTGACGGAGATCAGCATCCGGGCCGGCTGATCCGAGTTGTTCCGGAACGAATGCGGCGTGCCGGGCCGGAGGTTCGCGTAGGTCCCCGCCCTGGCGATGATCCGCTCGCCCCCGACGGTGATCGTGATCTCCCCCTCGAGGATGTAGAACCCCTCTTCTTCGCGGCTGTGGACGTGCGGCGGAGGGCCGCCGCCGGGAGGGACGAGCGCCTCCCACAGGGCGTAGCGTCCGTCGGTCTCCTCGCCGGTGACGAGGAACCGGTAGACGTCTCCCACCACCGCCACGGTCCGCCCGACACCCGGTCCCCGGATCGTCGGCTGCTTCTCTCCGCTCATTCGCCTCTCCTCGCTCGTCACTCGAATCCTTCTTGCGCCCACGTTAGCTCTCCCGGCCGCATCCTGTCACCGCAGCCGACCGGGGAAGGGGGGCCGATAGATCGGTCGAGAGGGAAGCATCGTCTGCGGACAGGCCTGCGACGGTCTCCTTCGCAACCGGACGTGTGAAGGAATGCTCACGCGGAATTCCCGATTCGTTGACCGGCCCCGGCCCCCGGCTTTGTTAAGGTCGCGCGGCGGTCTGGTGATGCCCCGCGTTCTTACGGCGGGAACGTCCTGCCGCGCTTGTTCCCAGATCGCGAGTCCCCCGGTGGCCGCCCGAACCCGCCCGCAGCCGGCTCCCTCCGCCCCGGCTCCCGCATCCCCCCCTTCTCCTCCGGAGGCCGCGCCCGCCGCGAACCCCGCTTCCGAATCCGTCTGGAACCTGGGCCGCCACCCGGTCCTGTTCGTCCTGCTGCTCGCGTCGGCCCTCGCGCTCCTGCTGCATGTCCCTGCCTTCTACCGCCGGAACCGCGAAGGGGATGAACTCGTCTACCTGGAACTGGCGCGGGCCATGAAGTGGGATCTCTCCCACTTCACGACCCGCGAGTCGCCGCAGATCCGGACATTTCCGTACTCGATCTACCGCCTGCCGCTGTTTCACCACGGGCCCCTCTACCCGCTGATCCTGAAGGTCGGCGGCCTCTGGAACGCCCCGTCCGAAGCGGGGCTGCTGCTGGGGACGGTCTCCGTCCTCGGGCTGCTGGTCTGCATCGCGGCGGGGCGGCGTGTCGTTCCCTCCGACACGATCTCCGTTGCGGCCGCGCTCCTGTTCGCGGCGGTCGAGCCTCTCACGCTCTTCACGACGACGCGGCTGCTGCACGATGCGACGAGCGGCATCCTGCTCGCCGCGGGTTCTCTGACCTATGTCACCGCGCTCGAAAGCCGCCTGATCGGGACGGCGGTCTGGGCGGGGCTGCTGTTCTCGGCGGCGCTGAACATGCGGTTCAACTGCCTCGTCGCCCTGCCGCTGATTCCGCTGCTGCAGCTCTTCTCGCTTTACCGGCAGAGTTTTTCGCTCGGAAACACGGCGAGCGCCGGAAGCATCACTCCCCCCGACTGGTGGAAGTCCGTCCGGAGACTCGACCACTGGATCGTCTTCGCCGTGGTCATGGCGCTGGTGATGACGCTCGGCCTCGAACACTTCTATCGGCTGTTCATTCACTACGGGACGATCTCCCCCTCCGCCCTGATCGTCCCCGACGCCGACATCGAACGAACGCTGCCGATCGCCCGGTTCTGGAGCAGCCAGACCCGGCTCCAGTCGGCGTTCCATCTCTTCGTGATGATGCCGATCGTGTTCCTCCCCTTCGCTCCTCCGGTGGTCGTGGGGGCGATCCGCGGGCTGCGGAGAGGCGAATGGAGCGGGGCGCTGTGGGGGGCGTCGGCGTATCTGTTCCTCTGCTGGCTCACCTTCTCGCACACCCAGCTCCGGTACGCCGCTGTCTGGACGCCGATGCTCTGCCTGATCCTGCCGTGGGCGCTGAACCTCACCGCCCGGCGGTTTCCGAAGACGGTCGTGTCGCTCCTCGCGTTCACCGCGGTCTCGAGTCTCTCGTCCGCCTTCATGTCGACCGTGATCGATCAGACGACCGGGGAGATCGTCCCGACGGTCTACTTCTACCTCCCCTTTCTCGCGCCGCTTTACCGCGTCGGATGGGGCGCTTAGTCCGTTCACTCCTCGGCCCGCCCCCTCCCTGCCTCGCCCCCGCTGAGATGTCGATGGCTGCTGAACCCGCCTCCCCTTCGCCACCGTCCGCCTCCTTCGGCGCGGCGGGATGGGGGACCGTGACGCTGCTGGCGGGGCTCGTGGCGTGGATGTTCCGGGGGGTGCTGTTCGAGGGGGGGCTGCTGAGCTACCGGGACTCGCTCCACTTCTACTACCCGCTGTTCGACGCGATCCAGCAGGAGTGGAGCGCTGGGCGGATTCCGCTCTGGAACCCGTGGTCCAACTGCGGCGAGCCGCTGCTCGCGTCGCCGACATCGTGCGTCTTCTATCCCCCCCGGCTCCTGTTCTTCTTGCCGATTTCGTACGGGGCGCGGTACCACGCCTACATCCTGCTCCATGTGGTGCTGGCCGGCGCGAACTGCGGCTGGGTGGCGCGGCGGTGGGGGGCGAGCGTTCCCGCGGCGGCGCTCGCGGCCCTGTCGTACGCCCTCGGCGGGAATGTCCTGTTCAACTACTCGAACGTCGTGTTCCTGTGCGGGGCCGCCTGGCTGCCGCTGGGCCTCTGGAGTGGAGCCCGGCTGGCGGAAGGCCGGGACCTGAGAAGCGTCCCCTTGTTCTCGGTCGCGCTCGCCCTGATGGTCCTCGGAGGGGATCCTCAACTCGGGTACGAAGCGGGGCTGCTGACGGCGCTCTATGCCGCGCTGCTCTGGTGGCGGGATCGTCGGCCGCGTCCGCACGACGCCGTCCGAGCCGGTCGCTCCCTCTCCACAGCAGCCTCTTCGTCCGGGGGGACCATCTCGCCTCGATGGTTTCGCAACCGGCTGGTTCTTCTCGGCGCGGCGGCGGGACTCGCCGGGCTGCTGGCGGCGGTGCAGGTGCTGCCGACGCGGGAGGCGAACAAGGTCAGCATCCGCGAAGCGAGCGACGTCCCCTCCGCGCTCTGGGAAGTTCCCGGGTTCCTGTTCGGGAAAGAGGAGCCGCTCCCCCGGCCCGACACGCGGCGTCCGCCGAACTGGTACGACACGCTGGTCGGCAATCCTCCCCCCCCGGCCAAGCATGCCCTCGACGTCTACGGCAACAGCTTCGCGCCGTGGCGGGTGACCGAGTTCCTGTGGCCGAACGTCAGCGGACGTCCGTTTCCCGGGGACTACCGCTGGGGTGCGCTCCTGGGGTGGGAGCCGGACGCCTGGGTGCCGTCGCAGTACATCGGGCTCTGGCCGTTTCTTCTGGCGCTCGCAGCGTGGCAGCTGCGGCGGACCGACTCCCGGCCCCAGTGGCTCTCGCTGATCGCCCTGCTGTCGTTCCTGGCGGCGTGGGGGCTCTATGGGCCGGGGTGGCTGCTGGCGGCGCTCCGGGCGAGCGCGGGGGACCGGAGCGGGGTCCCGGTCGAACTCTCCGGCGGGGTCGGCGGCCTCTACTGGCTCGGGACGGTGCTGCTCCCGGGGTTCGCAGGTTTTCGCTACCCCTCGAAGCTTCTCGTTTTGACCACGTGCAGCTTGAGCCTGCTCGCGGCCCGGGGACTCGACGGGTGGATCGGGGCGAACGCCGCGGCTCCGGACGACTCGGCGGCGGTCACGAAGAGCGAGCGCATGAGGCGGTGGCTCGTGGTCTTCACCGCACTGGCGGTGATCAGTGCGGTGGTATTCGCGATCATTTGGCTGGGTGGGGACGCTCTTCGCAGTGCCTTCGATGCCCGCAAGGCGGCGCGGAACCTTGTGTTCGACAGCGCGGGGGCGGTGCAGGACATTCGGACCGCTGCGCTGCAGACGCTGATTCTCTCCGGCCTGTCGGCGGTGGGGATCTGGACCGTTCAGCGGACGCGGCAGAGTTCGCTGAGCGGCGAGTCTCGTCGGCCGGGAACGAAAGCATTCTGGCCGTGGGGTGTGGTGCTGGTGACGGCGGTGGATCTGGTTGTCGCGAACTCGGCTCTGATTCACACGGTGGATCGGGCCAAGTGGGAAGAGACTCCGGCGCTCGCGCGGGTGTTCCAGCGGTTGGAGAAGGAACGGGGCGCCGCCTCTCCCCGGCCGGTCCGACTGGCCCGGTCGCCGCGGTGGATCGTGCCGTCGGCGGTCCCCGACCCGTATCCCCTCTCCGACCGGATCGACTGGCAGCGGCGGATGATGGTCATCCGCCAGAACCTTCCGCTGCACGTCGGCGTCGTGATGTCGTACGGGACGCTCGACAACAACGAGCTGGAAGCATGGTTCGACACCCTCCCGCTCCCCGAGCGGAAGGGGTACCTCGCCCCCCGGCGGGCGTACGACGCGTGGGGGACCGACTACTTCGTGGTCGACGAGACGCCGCAGATCGACAGTCTGTATCAGACCACGGTCGGGCTCCGGACGAGCTGGGCTCCCGAAGGGGCCGCCGAGGCGAACCCGCTGTTTCCGCTCGGTCCGCCGCTCCGGCGGGTCGATGTGCCTGAGGATGAGCTGCCGGCGGGGGTGCAGGTGCTGGCGAACGACTCGGCCTTCCCGCCGGCGTGGATCGTGCATCGCGTCGTGCCGATCGAGCCGATCGCCCCCCGACGGCGGGACAAGTGGCTGCCGCTCCTGATGCAGCTCGTCTACCCGCAGCAGGCCCCCTTTGACCTGCGGATCGCCGCCGTCATCGAGGACCGGGAGATGGCCCGGGACCGCCCCGGCAAGCTGCTGGACTGGGCGACGTCGGGGCGAGAGACCGCGGGCGAATCGTGCCGGATCGTGTCGTATGCGCCGGACCGAATCGAGATCGAGGCGGCACTCGCGGCAGAGGGGGTGGTCGTCCTGTCGGAGACCTATGCCCCCGGCTGGCAGGCAGAGGTCTCGACCGCGGGGGGAGCGTTTCAGCCGACGGCGGTCCTGCAGACGAACCGGACGATGCGCGGCGTGCGGCTCCCCGCGGGAGAGCACCGGATCCGGATGACGTATCGCCCCGCCTCCTTCACCTGGGGGGCGGCGCTCAGCGCGATGAGCTGGCTCGGGGTGCTGGGCTTCGCTGTGTCTGGCCGAGGCTGGTGGCGAGGACGAGTGCAGTCCGCCATCTGAGCCGAGGCGCGCCGCCGTCGAAGACTTCGCACATCCGGGTCTCTCCGGATGCTCTCCTCTTCTTCTGATGGATCGGATCCCGTCGATCCGTCCAGCATCCTGCACGGTCTCTCTTCAGACTTGCCGGTTCTGCGCGCAGCGCGGGCTATGCCGCTCGTCCGGAATCCTCGCCTTCGCTATCGCGTCGCCGGGTGCGAGGGGCGTTCGGCCGAACAGTTCGATTCGGTCCACCATTTGCCAACCCGTTCCCGCCTGTGCCGATTGCAGAGCAGTTCGGCACGACGGTGGACTGACGGCTCCGCCGGTTTCCTGATGGCAGAACGCATTCAACGAGGAGGAGCAGGACGTGGTTGTGCACTCGCGACGTAAGGGATTCACGTTGATCGAACTCCTCGTAGTCATCGCCATTATCGCCGTCCTGGTGGCGATCCTCCTCCCCGCCGTCCAGCAGGCCCGCGAAGCGGCCCGGGCCTCGCAGTGCCGGAACAACCTCAAGCAGATCGGCGTCGCCCTCCACAACTATCACGACGTCGCCGGGTGCTTCCCGATCGCCAGCTTCGCGCAGTCCGCGACGGTCGCCAACCGCAACCGCTCCTGCAGCTGGATGGTCCGCCTCTTCCCGCAGATCGACCAGATGGGGGCCTACAACAAGCTGACGTTCAACGGCTCGGACCTCTCCGGCCAGGACGGCACCGACTACAACTGGCAGGTCCGCTCGACCACGATCGTCCCGGTCTACTCCTGCCCCTCCTCCACGCTGCCGATCACCCGGATCGACACCTGCACCGCGGCGACGGTCGCCCTCGGCGCCCCCGCCACGATCCCGGTTCAGGTCTCGTCGTACGCCGGTGTGGCGGGGACGTACCGGAACCCGGCCGCGGGTTACGGCTGCTGCGTGACCCCCTCCTACGGGTTCGGCTACGGCACGAGTGCCTGGAACGGCGTCCTGGTTTCGATCCAGACCATCCCTTCGATGACGCCTGAGCTCGTGCACGTCGGTAAGATCGTTGACGGTGCAAGCAACACCGCCGCGGTGGTCGAACAGAGCCGCCCCGATCCGACCTGCGCCTATGCGAACAAGGACTGCCGCTCGAGCGCCCACGCGGGGGGCCTGTGGGGTTCGGGGACCGGGCTCTACGACAGCTGGTGGGCCGGGATCACGGTCGTTCGCGGCGGGATCAACAGCAACGTTGATCCCGGCTATTCGACCTACCCGTACTACCGCCACACCAAGGTTGCCTCGGCCCACACCAGCGGAGCCAACGCCCTCCTGGCGGACGGCAGCGTCCGCTTCCTGTCGGAGAGCCTCGACGAGAACATCCTGGCGAATCTCTGCTCCCGGAACGACATGGTCCCGCTCGGCGAGTTTTAGTCTTCGTCGGCCGTTGGCCTGCTCACCACGTCCGAAGTCCTCTCGGGCGTTCTGACTGACAACAGCGACTGCGTTTGCCGGGACCGTTCTCCCTCTCCTGGCTTCGCCCCTCCCGCATCCTTCCGACAGCCCTCTCGTCATGATCGCCTCCTTGCACCGTCTGCTGCTCCCCGCGTTCCTGATGGCGCTCTGCGCCGGGTGCTCGTCCGGAGAGCCCGTCCTTCCCGCCGCTCCGGTGGAAGGGATGGTGAAGCTCAAAGGGAAACCGGTCGCCGACGCGCAGGTCTGGTTCAATCCCGGGAAGGGGCCGAGCTCCTTCGCCCGGACCGACGCCCAGGGGCACTACGCCCTCGCACTGACAGTCGGGGAACGGAAAGGGGCCGTCGTCGGCTCGCACCAGATCCGGGTCGTGACCGGCGTCCCCGCTCCGCCGATGGGAGGGGACACGAACAAGGAGGTCCCCGCCGGTCCGGCAGTTCCCCAGTTCGAGTACACGTTCACGGCCCCGACTACGGTGACGGACAAGGCGAACGTCGTCGACCTGGACCTCGACTCGGCGACGAAGAAGGGGGCGTAGGCGGCGGCCCTGCGGAGCCATCGCCGGAGGATGCTGCCCGGAAGCGTTCCTGTCCCTCCATGTCACATCGGTGCGGGACGGCGGGCGTACATCAGGGCGTTGAAGTCGATGTCCTCGGCCGTCACGCCGAGCTGCCGCAGCATGTTCATCGCCTGGGCCCGGTGATGGATCTCGTGGAACGCCAGCTGCGTGAAGATGTCCGAACGGGATGCGGTCACGATCAGTCGCTCTTCGCCCCACGTCACCGGGTACTCGAGAGGCGTCTCCCAGTCCCCGATCGACGCCAGCGTCTCCCGCGTTCTCGTGGCCTGCGCCGTCCATTCCCGCTCGAGCACGGCGAACGACGGCGGCGTCTCGTCCTGGATAGGCCACTCTTCGTACGGGGGGACGGTGTTCCCGCGGATCCGCTCCATGTACGACCACTCGCAGATCATGATGTGCGTCAGCGTTCGCCCGAGCGTCCCGAGACCGATCGGGAACTCCTTCCCGTACTGCTCCGGCTGGAGAGGACGGATCCACTCGAACATCCGGGTCCGGGCCTTCGTCAGATAGTCGTAGAGTTTGAGCGGGTCCATGGAGGTATTGAACCCCTGGGTTGCCGGGAGTTCAACATGGCATTCCCGTCCGTGGCTCGGCTTTCCCGTGCTCCGCCGGTTAGGATGACCGCGCTCCGAGTCTGAACACCTGCCAGATCGAGGCGGAGATGTCCGAGCCGAACCGTCGCACGTTTCTCAAGACCGGGGCCCTCACTGCGGCAGCCGCGGCAGGATCCAGCGGAGTCCTCGCCATGGCCGACTCCCCCGCAACCACGACGGCCAGGACGACGGAGTTCCGCGACCATCTGCTCCGCTGCCTCGGGGGTGACTGGCCTAAGCCTGGCCCCTTGACTCCCCAGGTCGCCAAGACCGAACAGAAGGATGGGTACCGCCTCGAGTTCGTCACGTACCTGGCCGAACCGGATGACCGGATCCCGGCGATCCTGATCGTTCCCGACGGCGTCACCGATAAGTCCCCCGCTCCGGGGATCTGCCTCTGGCACCAGCACGCGGGGCAGTGGCCCGTCGGCAAGATCGAGCCCGCCGGCGTCGGCGGCATGCCGATGCACCACACCGGCGTCGCCCTCGCCAAGCTCGGCTATGTCGTCCTCTGCCCCGACTCTCTCTGCTTCGGCGAGCGCCGCGATCCCGCCGGCAAGCTCGACGGCCCCGCTTTCGAGCGGTTCGAGTTCCTCCGCTATGTCGTCGCGGGGAAATGCCTCGCCTGGAAGAACATTCTCGATATGCGGCGGGCGGTGGACTACATCTCCTCCCGCCCCGAGGTCCAGGGGGACCGGCTCGGCTGCTATGGGCACTCGATGGGCTCGACCAACACCTGGATGATCGGTCCCTGGGAACCGCGGCTGAAATGCCTTGTCGGGAACTGCTGCCTCCCCACGTACCGCGCGATCCACCGGACCAAAATTCTCCACTGCTTCCCGAACTTCATCCCGGGCCTCTTCGAATACGGCGACACCCCCGACATTGCCGCCCTGATTGCGCCGCGGCCGTTTCATTTGAACTTCGGCGAGACGGATGGCGGGTCGCCGATTGAGGAGGTGCGGGACGGGATCAAGACGATTGCCGCGGCCTACGCGGCGCAGAACGCGAGCGGCAATTTCACTTCGCTGATCGAGGCGAACACCGGCCACGTCCTGTCGCCACAGATGTGGGACCTGACGACGGCGTTCTTCCAGAAGTACCTCCGGAGCTGACGACGTTCGGTGGAGCGGCGGTGTGCATTCGCGGACCGGCGATCGCCGCGCCGGGGGAAAGGAGCGTCTTTTTGTAACCAGCGCCGCCCCCTAGCCCGGGTCCAGCACGCTGCTGGCCCCGCCGGAGGCGCTTTCGTCCTGGAACCGCGGAAAACAGCCGGCGTCCAGCAGCGTGCTGGACCCGGGTGGCCGTGGGACGATGGGACTGAGCTGGCGGGGTCGTGCCGGCCAGGACGGGGTTCGAGCCCTCGTCTTTGCGTCACGGGCGACGCTGTGCGGCCCATCCCTCTTGCCTCCCCCCGCCGCGGGATGGTAAAAACACATCAACTCGCCTGCATGCGTTCTCGGGCTGTGTGGAGGTGGTCCTGTGCCCGATCTGTTGAACATCCGCCCCGCGACTCCCCTCGCACCGGCTGGACTGCAGTCCCGCCGGCAGGCTGTCGGGAGTGGAGCGCTCGGCGCCCTCTCGCTCTGGAGCCGCGGGCTCGCGGCGGCTCCGGCCGCGGCCCCCCTGCAGAAGCTGGCCGCCCGGGCGAAGTCGGTCATCATGATCTTCAACTGCGGGGCCCCCAGCCACACCGACCTGTGGGACATGAAGCCCGAGGCCAGCGACGCGGTCCGGGGTGAATTCCAGCCGATCGACACGAATGTCGCGGGGATCCAGGTCTCGGAACTGATGCCCCGCATTGCCCAGCGGGTCGACAAGCTCGCCATCGTCCGGACGCTCCATCACGAGCATGCCGCCCACAACTCGGGGATGTACTGGACGACCGTCGGCCGCCCCTATCCGCAGGACAGCACCCTGATCACTCCCAGCCGGGCCGACTTCCCCTCGTTCGGGACGCTCGTCGGCTGGCTCGCCCAGCGGGATGGCTATAGCGGCGCGATCCCCCCTTATGTGATCACCCCCGCGCCCCATTGCGACAGCAACGTCTACCTGACCCCCGGCCAGTTCGGCGGGTGTCTCGGGACGCGGTTCGATCCGTTCGTGCTGAACGCCGATCCGTCCGACAAGAATTTCCAGGTCCCGAACATGGGCCTGCCCGCCGGACTGACTCACGAGCGGTTCACCGACCGGCAGTCGCTCCTCCGGCAGTTCGACGATCAGGCCCGCCCGATCCGGACGGCCCTCGCCGAAGAGATGGGGGTGGCTCAATCCCGGGCGATGTCCCTCGTTCAGGCCAAGCAGGCGGGGGAGGCGTTCGATCTTTCCCGCGAGCCGGCCTCGGTCCGCGACCGCTATGGACGGCACTCCTGGGGTCAGTCGCACCTTCTCGCGCGGCGGCTCGTCGAAGCGGGCGTCAAATTCATTTCGACGGTCAACGGACCGAGCATCACCTGGGACACCCACAAGGACAACTTCAGCCGGATGAAGACCTCCCTCGTGCCGCGGATGGAGCAGGCGTACGCGGCGCTGCTCGATGACCTGGCCGAACGGGGGCTTCTCGACAGCACGCTCGTCATCTGGACCGGAGACTTCGGACGAACGCCGATCATCAACAAGGAAGCAGGCCGCGATCACTGGCCCCGCTGTTACTCGATGGTCCTCGCCGGCGGCGGTGTCCGGGGGGGACAGGTGATCGGTGAGTCCGACAAGATCGGGGGTGAGCCCTGGTCCCGTCCGGTCAAGCCGGCCGACATCCACGCTTCGGTCTTCGCGGCCCTCGGCTACGACTCGCACGCGATCCAGTACGCCATGGCGGACGGCCGCCCGATGCCGGTCTCGCAGGGCGAGGTCGTTCGCGAGCTGTTCTGACTGCCGCCATCTGGCGGCACTTCAAGCTAATGGGGCCAGCCGAGCCGCCCGGTCGGGCGGAGTTCCACGAGCTGGCGCTGCACTTGGGGATCCTCCCAAGCCGTCCCCTTCGAAGCGGGGGGACGGAGGCTCGCGACGACGATGACGGCGACGGTCAGCAAGGCTCCGGCGATGGCGATGCCGATGGCGTTCTCCAGGAGGGTCCGTCCAACAGGGGATCCGTTCTGCGTTGTGTCTCGATCGCGCACGGTGGTTCTCGCGGGAAGGTGCGGGACGCCTCGTCTCTCGTTGGTCCGGCGTCCTCTGAGAACCAAGGCGACGGGGTGGCGGGAACCTCACGCTCCCTTTTCCCGTTTTCGGAATCTCCCGGCTGCGACGGAGAGACTCCGGTCGGCGACCGTTTTCCCGTGATGGACCGGGGTTCTACAATTCCAGGGTCTCGGCTCAGCTTCCTGGCAGTCTCCAGCCCTGGCCCCATCCCCTATGCCCAATCCACCCGTCCCCTCGGCTCCTCCCGCCACTCCGGCCGCCCCCGCCACTCCGACATTGCGGCGGTCGGTGCTGATCGTCGAAGACGAGACGATCATCCGGAAGACGCTGGCGGAGTTCCTGACCGGGGAAGGATTCGAAGTCGCCCAGGCGGGCTCGATGGCCGAGGCGCTGCAGGTGGCGCGGGGCCGCGACTTCCATGTCGCGATCTGCGACGTCCAGCTTCCCGACGGAGACGGGATCGTCCTCCAGCGGAAGCTGCAGCAGATCAACCCGTCGGTCTTCGTCCTGATCATTACCGCCTACGCGACCGTCGAGAACGCGGTCGAAGCGTTTAAAGCCGGAGCGTTCGACTTCCTCGTCAAGCCGGTGATCTACGAGGACCTCAACAACAAGCTTCGCCGGGTCTTCCAGTACCGGGACCTGTATCTCGAGAACCAGGCCCTCCGCCGCGAACTCGCCCAGCCTCAGAAGTTCGACCAGATCGTCGGTTCCAGCAAGCCGCTCCAGGAGCTGCTGGCGACGATCACCAAGATCGCGGCGACGCATTCGAACGTGCTGCTCGTCGGCGAGACCGGGACCGGCAAGGAGCTGTTCGCCCGCGCGATCCATGCCTCAGGCCCCCGCAAGGAGGAGAAGTTCCTGGCCGTGAACTGTGCTACCCGGCCGGTGGAAGTCCTCGAGGCGGAGATCTTCGGGAGCGAGTCGGCGGGACAGGCGCAACCGGGAATCCTCCGGACCGCCGGAACCGGGACGGTGTTCCTCGACGAGATCTCGGAGCTCCCGATGGGGACGCAGACGAAACTGCTCCGGGCGATCGAGTATCAGGAGAGCATGCCGGTCGGCGGATCGGATACCTACGCCGTCAACTGCCGGATCATCGCCTCGTCGAGCCAGGACCTGATGAAGCTCGTCAGCGAGCAGAGTTTTCAGGAGGACCTGTTCTACCGGCTCGACGGGATGAAGCTCCGGATTCCGCCGCTCCGGGAGCGGCTCGACGACATCCCGGAGCTGGTCGACCACTTCGTGGCTAGGCATTCCCGCGCGATGCGGAAGCGGGTGACGAGCGCCAGCAGCGAGACGATCCGGCTGCTGATGGCGGCCCAGTGGAAAGGGAACGTCCGCCAGCTCGACAACGCGATCGAGCGGGCGGTCATCATGTGCGACAAGACCTCGATCGAGCCGGACGACCTTCCGCCGGATCTCCTCGGTGTCGGCCAGCCCCTCCCCGACACCGACGATCTCCGCTCGGCTCTCAGGCACTACGAGCGGCTGCACATCATGCGCGTTCTGCGGCAGTGCCCGGACAAGCGCGAGGCGGCCAAGCGGCTCCGGCTGGGACTGTCGAGCCTCTACCGGAAGATCGAAGAGCTCGAAATCGAGATGTGAGGACTCGGCGCGGCCCGCTCCGCCCGAGCCTGATCGTTCGCGAGGGCCGCAAAGTCTGCGCACCCCGCCGAGCTTCTCGTCCACCGTCTCATTCCCGTCCCCTGCTGGAGCCTCCCTCTCCGGCGAGGTACGATGCCCGGTGCGGGAATCCCCGTTCTCCCATCACAGCAGGAGTCGTCCGTGAAGACGTCACAGAAGTTGGGCTGGCTGGTCGCCGGCGTAGTGCTCGGATCGATGTTGTCCGTTTACTGGCCTGCGGAGCCGGCCCTCGCCGGAGCGGCGGACACCAACCAGAAGCTGTCGATGTGCACGGTGGAGACCCAGGTCGGCCAGAGCGACGCCGTCTTCATCCTCGACCACGTCACCGGCCGCCTCACCGGCGCCGCCTTCCATCAACAGGCGGGCCTGTTCAACCAGTTCTACGGCCGGAGCATTGCCCAGGACTTCGGGCTGACCGAGGGCGGGGTCTACGTCATGTGCCCCGGAAGCCTGCTGCTGCAGGGACGGACCGGCGGCGACCCGCCGGGGAACGGCGGCGTGTTCGTCGCCGAGCTCGGCTCGGGGAAGGTCGCCCTCTACGGCTTCGGCTACTCGAACCGCAAAGCCGGCGCTCCGCCGCGCGAGCTCGTTCCGCTCGCCACCTACGACTTCCGCGAAGCGCAGAAGTAATTCGGAGATCGATGCCGTCGCGGGGGGAGCCCAGGCTACCGCCCCGCGAACGGATTGGGCCGTGCCTCGCGCGTCGTCCGCCAGTCGTCTTCGACCGGCATGACGGGGGTCGCTGAGAGATCGGTTGTCGGCCGCGGCACCCGGCCGACGTTGGCCGGGTCAGCCGCGACGGGTCGGGCCCACCGCACGTCTGACACGGCGGCACTGTCGCTTCCCTGGCTCTTCGCTCCTCCGGCCCAGGCGGCGCCGGACGCCGCGGGACCGCTCGCTAGCAGTGCAGCCGGAGCGGTTCGGGCGGCGAGCGCCGGCATCGCGGCAGGGGCCTCGTTCGATGCCGTGGCCGATGCAGGCGGGACCAGCGACGTTGTGCTCCCCTGCTCTGCGGGCTTTGCTGCGACCGTCTCATTCGCGGCCGGAAGATCGACCTTCGCCACCGAAACAGCCGTCGCCGGAGGGGTCGTGACCGCCGGCGAGGGGCTGCCGAGGAACGGATCGCTCGATCCCGAAGCATCGGCGGTCTTCACCAGCTTCTCCGCACTCTTCGCCGACGTCTCTTCGTGGCCTGCGAGCGCGATTTTTCCTTTCCCGTCCGAACCGGGAGGCGGCGTCACGATCGCCATCCCGAGTCCGACCTGGGAGGACTGGTTGTAGTAGCTCATGGCGGTCGGCATCAGTTTCGCCAGGGTCGCCGTCCGCTCCGTCGTCGCCGGATGGACCCGGGCGAACTCGGGACGCTTCGACTGATCGAGAGCCGCCAGCCGCTCCCAGAGCCGGGGGGCTTCCCGCGGGTCGTACCCCGCCTTGGCCATGATCTGCAGGCCGATCGAATCCGCTTCCGCCTCGTGGTTGTGCGCGAACGGCGGCGAGCCCTCCGTCCCGCTCGAGAGACCATAGCCCGCTTCGACCATCTGCCGCCGGACTTCCGCGGGATCCATCTTCCGCCGCGACCGGGACGGCGGAACGTGATTCATCGCCCGCTGGTGTCCGTGCTTGGCCGTCAGGTGGGCAAGTTCGTGAGCCATCACCGCCGCCAGCCCCGCCTCGTTCTCGCAGTAGGCCAGCATCCCTTCCGAGACGATCATCTTGCCGCCGGGGAGGCAGGTCGCTTCCGCCTTGGTCCCCGAGACGAGGACAAACTGCGGGCTGAGGTCGCTTTGTCCGCTCGCCCGGACCAGCCGCTGGCCGACCCGTTCCACCATGTGGCGGTGCTCGGCATTCTGGGACATCGGCCGGGAGAGAATCGCGTGATCGAACGCCTTCTGGCCGAGCGCGACCTCCTCATCCTCCGGGAACGTGACGGTGTGGCGGGCTTCGAACAGCCCCGTGCTGACGCAGCCGGAAGCGGACCAGGCGAGGCCCGCCAGGAACGCCAGACGGCGGACCGTCCGCGCGGGACGCAGCGAGAAAGGCGCGCAGATGCAGGTCATGGGAATCCTGCCAGACGGCGGGGTGGGAAGTGAGTGAGGAGGGGGAGGGGGAGGGCGAGGCGGGAAAAACCGACGTGCGGGCAGCCGGAACGCCGCGCAAGAGGTGGGAGGCGCGAGCCCCGGCAGGGGGGGAATGGAGCCGGACCCTAGAAAAATCCCAACTTCGACTCAAGACCAGGGCTTCGCCCTGGACCCGGGTGGCCGTGCGGGCGACGGGTTGGGCTCAGGAAGCTGTGCCGGCGGGTGCGTCCACCTAAGACAAGCAAAGGGTTGTGGAATCTGGGGTTACGCGTCCGTAACGCGGGTTGTTCCGGACGTCGGGAGGCTCGGCCGGAAAATCGCGTCTTTCCTGTCCGGCGGGCGGTCTCAATCGGCAGGAACTGCGGATTGGGGTCTGCCGACGTCCCTCCGGTTCCGATATACTGGAAGCCCCCTTACGGCCGCCGCCCGCCCCCGCCCTGCGTCACGCGGCCTTCCTTCCTCCCGAGAGTGAGATGTCTGTTTCGGCCCCCCAGAAGCCCGCCCCCGCCTCCACTACGTCCGCTGCGCCCCGGTTCCGCCCGATCAAGACGTTCCTGTTCGACATGGGGAACGTCCTCGTCAAGTTCTGTCACGACCGGATGTGCCGCCAGATCGGCGAGCTCTGCGGCCACGAAGGTCCGAACGTCAAGAAGCTGCTCCTCGACTCCGGGGTCCAGTGGGATTTCGAGCGGGGCAAGGTGACCGAGGCGGTCTTCCTCGAGCAGATGGATGAGATCCTCGGGGCAAAGCTCGACCGTTCGAAGATCTACGCCGCCGGCTCCGACATCTTCCACGTCAACGAAGAGATGATGCCGGTCCTCGCGTTCCTGAAGAGCCAGGGCTACCGGCTCGTCCTGTTTTCGAACGTCGGCGAGACCCACTACCGCTGGATCAGCGAGCAGTACGACTTCCTGAAATGGTTCGACGACACCGTCCTCTCTTACAAGGAGGGGGGCGTGAAGCCGGAACCGCACATGTATGAAGCGGCTCTGACCCGCATCCAGTGCGAGCCGGGAGAGTGCTTCTACACCGACGACATCGCGGACTACGTCGCCCGCGGCCGGGAATACGGATTCCAGGCTGAGGTGTTCACGACCGCCGCCAGCCTCCGCGACCAGCTCGCGCCGCGGGGAATCTCGCTTCCCGTCTAGCTCGGTCTTCTACTCGGACAAGGCCCCCCCGGAGCACGCCGGGGCGGGCCGGTTCCCGGCAGGGCTCGCTACGGGCGCTCGGCCGACTGAGCGTCCTTGGCACACTTCCACTTCCTGAAGGTCTCCGGAGGATGTTCCCGGAGGTACTGGCCTCTGCACCGGACGCAGTGTTAACATCACGCGACGCCCGCGGTGCCTGAAAGTAGCGGGTGATCTTGTGTGCCCCTGCGTAAGGACCCGGCTGTGCCCTCTGTGCAGACTCCCTCCCGCGTCGCCATCGTGGGAGGTGGCGGTCACGTCGGTCTCCCGCTCGGGCTCGTGCTGTGCGACCTCGGCCACCACGTGACGCTGATCGACTCCGCCCCGCAGCGGCTCCGTGAGATCGGCGAAGGCCGCATGCCCTTCTACGAGAAGGGGGGCGAGGCCCTGCTCGCGCAATGCCTCGCCAGCGGGCGGCTCCACTCGACGACGGAAGGCCGCCGGGTCTCCGACCAGGAGATCGTGATCGTCACGATCGGGACCCCGGTCGACGAATACCTCGACCCCAACATCCGCGAGTTCGACCGGACCATCGAAGCGGTCCTCCAGGAGATGCGGCCGGGACAGCTCCTGATGATCCGCAGCACGGTCTTCCCCGGTGTGACCGACCGCCTCCAGCGGCGGGCCGCCGAGCGGGGACTCGCGATCGACGTCTGCTACTGCCCGGAGCGGATCGCGCAGGGGTACGCCATCGACGAGCTGACGAAACTTCCGCAGCTCGTGGCGGGCTGCACGCCCGATGCGCAGGAGCGGGCCGAACAGTTCTTTGGCGGGATGGGGATTCGCTGCATCCCGCTCAAGCCGGTCGAGGCGGAGCTCGCCAAGCTGTTCACGAACTCGTACCGCTACATCAACTTCGCGATCTCGAACCAGTTCTACATGATCGCCGACTCGTACGGGGCCGACTTCCACCGGGTCTATCGGGCGGTCACCGACGACTATCCGCGGATGAACGGTTTCGCCAAGTCGGGCTTCGCCGGGGGGCCCTGCCTGCTCAAGGACACGATGCAGCTGGCGTCCTTCAACCACAACCTGCTGACCCTCGGCCATCACGCGATGATGGTCAACGAAGGTCTGCCGTCGTTCCTCGTCAGCCGCCTCAAGGAGAGCCGCGAGCTCTCCGGGGCGACGGTCGGGATCCTGGGGATGGCGTTCAAGGGGAACTCGGACGATCCCCGCAGCTCTCTTTCCTACAAGCTCCGCAAGGTCCTGACGCTCGAGTGCCGCGAAGTTCTCTGTACCGATCCCTTCATTCAGGACCCGACGTTCGTCACGCTGGAGACCGCGATCGAGCGGTCGGATGTGCTGATCCTCGGGGCGTGTCATAGCGAGTACCGGCAGATCCGGACGGACAAGCCGGTCGTCGACGTGTTTGGATTTCTCGGGAGAACGGCGTGCCACGAGTCCTGATCACTGGGAGCGCGGGGTTCATCGGAACGTACCTCGTCGACGAGTTCCTGAGCGCGGGCTACGACGTCGTCGGTCTCGACAACTTTTCGAAGTACGGCCCCGTCACTCCCTCCAAGCAGGCGCGGTACGAGTTCGTCCAGGGGGACGCCAAGGACGTGGCGCTGCTGACGAAGCTCCTCGCAAGCTGCGATCACTTTGTCGCCGGGGCGGCGATGATCGGCGGGATCGCGTACTTCCACCGCCTGGCGTTCGACCTGCTGGCGGAGAACGAACGGATCACCGCCTCCGCCTTCGAAGCCGCCATCGCCGCCCGCCAGAGCGGACGGCTGCAGAAGATCACGGTGATGTCGTCGTCGATGGTCTTCGAGAACGCGACCGAGTTCCCGACCCCCGAGGGGGCGCAGCACCGCTGCCCGCCGCCGACGTCGACCTACGGGTTCCAGAAGCTCGCGACGGAGTACTTCGCGATCGGCGCCTGGCAGCAGTACGAACTCCCGTACACGATCGTCCGGCCGTTCAACTGCGTCGGGATCGGCGAGCGGCGGGCCAGGACCGACGAGGAAGTTCTCTCCGGGGACATCCGGCTCGCTATGAGCCATGTCGTTCCGGATCTCGTGCAGAAGATCCTCAAGGGGCAGCGGCCGCTGCATCTCTTGGGGAACGGGCAGCAGGTCCGGCACTACACCTACGGCAAGGATCTGGCGCGGGGGATCCGGCACTGCGTCGAGCATCCTGCCGCCCTCAACGACGACTTCAATCTCTCGACGGCGACGGCGACTTCGGTGCAGGAATTGGCGGAGGCGATCTGGCGGAAGGTCTATGGGCCGGATGTGCCGCTGGAGTGCGTTTACGATCCTCCGTTCCCGCATGACGTCCAGTTCCGCTCCCCTGCGGTCGAGAAGGCGCGGCGGATTCTGGGCTTCGAGGCGACGACTCCGCTGGATGTGATGCTCGACGAGATCATCCCGTGGATCCGCGAGCAGATTGCGCTCGGGACGATCTGAGGCCGACGAAGTCCACGTTCACAGAGACGGCAGGCCGCGAGGGCTGAGCGGGCATGGACCAAAAAGCAGACGGAACGGTGCTGCACCTGATCGTGCCGGTGTTCAACGAGCACGAGAATTTTCCGCGGCTCGTGGAAGAGGTGGAGCGGCACGCGCCGAAGCCGTACCGGATCCTGATGGCGTATGACTTCGACGAGGACTCGACCGTCCCCTTTGCCCGAACGCTCGCCGAGACCCGGCCGGAATTGACGCTCGTCCGGAACACCCTCGGGCGGGGTCCGGCGAATGCGATCCGGGCGGGGTTCGCGGCGGTCGATTCGGGGCCGGCGGTGGTGGTGATGGCGGACCTGTCGGATGACCTGGGGACGCTGCACCCGATGCTGGAGCGGTACCGGGAGGGGTACCGGGTGATCTGTGCGTCGCGGTACATGCGGGGGGGGAGTCAGCAGGGGGGGCCGTGGTTCAAGCGGATGCTGAGCCGGGGGGCGGGGCTCAGTCTGGCGTGGTTGGCGCGGTTTCCGGTTCATGATGCGACGAACAATTTCCGGATGTATGACGCGGCGCTGGTGCGGGAGATGGGGATTGAGAGTGAGAAGGGGTTTGAGATTGCTCTGGAGCTGACGGCCAAGGCGTTTGCCCGGGGGGCCCGGATCACAGAGGTCCCGACGACGTGGCGGGACCGGACGGCGGGTCAGTCGAATTTCCGGTTGATGAAGTGGCTGCCGCATTACCTCAAGTGGTACTGGTACGCGATGCGGGCAGGGTGGTCTCCAGGTCGCCAGCGTCAGCGTCAGCGTCAGCGTCCCGCTGGACCGGGGTAGGCGGCCGCGTTGGGTTGCGCAAAGACGCTCTCTTCGCCTGGAGCAGTGGACCTGCAAGGACTCGATGGCTCGAACCGCGTCCTGGCCGGCACGACGCCGTCCGCTCAAACCCATCGTCCCACGGCCACCCGGGTCCAGCACGCTGCTGGCCGCCGGAGGCGCGTCTCCTGTCGAACCATGGAAAACTCTGGGTGTTCGATCGCGGACTGGCGTTGATGACCCCCTCTCCAACACGCCCGTAGCGCACTCCCCGCGGTGAGGAGAAAGGGAGTCCTCGACGCCGGTCTCCCAAAGTCGACGCCGGTGGTTTCCCAAGGTTCCACGAAGGAAGCGCCTCCGGCGGCCAGGAGCTCCGCCCCTGGACCCGGGTCAGGGCCGCCGACGTCATTTCGTCGTTGTCTCGTCCGTCCGAGGCTCAATCGTCGGAGCGCGATAGATGCGGGCGGCACAGGCGAACGGGTCGCTGCGGTTCCCAAGGTCCGTGACGAACTCGGCTCCGACTGCTTCAGGGACCCCGTCACGGATCGAATACGGACCACCGATCACATAGTCATACGGCGTCCCCCGCACGTCATAGAAGAAGCCGTAGATCAGCCCGAGCCGGACGTCGCGTCCGGCGCGGTAGGCATCGAAGATGTAGCCCGGATCGACGATCAGCCGCGTCCCCTCCGGGATTTCGGCGAGGAGCCGGCGAGTGAACCGCGGAGCGTCATAGTCGATGTCGCTCCAGTGCCGCAGGTAGACCGCAGTCGCCCGGAGACCGCTCCCGGGAACCATCACCGCGACGGCGATCACCGCGACGGCGCAGGAGAGCCCAAACCGCCCGCGCATCGTCCGCTCCTCGCCGTCAGTGGCTTCGCCACACCGGCGCCGGTTTCCGAGAAGCGAATCGAGCGCCGCTCCCGCACAGAGGAACATCAGCGCCCCGGGGTAGCACCAGTACCCTTTCGTCGGGTGCTGCCCCTGGCAGACGACGAGCAGGTAGATCCCCGACAGCGTGAGCCACCAGAGACGGGTGAGCCCCTGCCGCGCATCGGTCTCCGCGGCATCCGCAGGCGGGCTTCCTGCGGTCCCGGAGCGCCGCCACCTCAGTGCGAGGAGCAGCCCCGCACCGGCGAAACCGGCGAGCATCACTGCGGCCTGGATCGCTCCGGCGTGCTCGCGGAACAGGACCGTTTGCGTCTTGAGAGAGGGCCAGGGCCAGACGAACCGGGAGGACAATCCCGGCCCCGCCTGATTCAGGACGTTGTTGAAGAACTGAGAGCGGAACAGGTCCGGCTTCTGCGCGATCAGGATTCCCCACAACGAGAAGACCACCAGGGTCGTCGCCGTCAGGACCGCCCCGCGGGCGAGACGCCGCGGCAGCGCGGCGGGGGTCAGGCAGACCCACACGCCGCACTGCAGCGCGTAGACGAGCGCGAACGGGTGCGTCAGGAACCCGAGGCCGATGAGGCTCCCTGCCGCCACGAGCCACCGCAGCCGCTGATCGGTCCGCCAGTATTCCGTCATCGCGAGGGCCGCGAAACCGAACATCCCGCACAGCATGTCAGGGCGGGCGATCACGCAGGGGAACATCAGGACCCGCGAGAGCCCGTAGAGCGCCACGCCGAGCGCCGCGGCATAACGGCTCCCGGTCCATCGCAGCCCGAGCCAGTAGAGAAGCAGCAGAGAGACCAGACCGGCAGCCAGAGAGGCGATCCGGGCGGTCGCCGTGCTCGGTCCCAGGAGGGCGTACCATGCCGCTTCCCAGTAGAAGTAGGCTGGCGGGAGCGTGAACAGCATCTCGTCGGCGCGGTAGAACGCCCCGGCGGGGTTCCGCGACGGCATGTAGGGGATCCGCGGGATCCCTTCCCGCAGGATCGTCTCACCCGGGACCGCAAAATAGTCCTCGTCCTGGGCCGGAATTTGCCGGAGGATCACCGGCAGCCGCAGGCCGCCCACCACGAGGAGCATCCCCCACAGCAGCCAGAGCGATCGGCGGCCGGAGACCGGAGCGGAGGTCATGAGAGACGGGTCTTCCGGAACGAGTGGGACAGGGGAAACAAGCAGATCACCCGAGCGGAGTGTACGGGGAGCGTTTCGGCGCCGCGAATCTTCGCCCGAGGACTTCCCGACTGCCGGCGAGCGGCCACAATCGAACGACCGTGTGAACGACGAAGGACACCACCTTGAGCGGCTGCATCCTGCTGTTTCGGAATGACCTCCGGCTGACCGACCATCCGGCTCTGCGGGCCGCGTGCGACGAGCATGACTGGGTCTGCCCGCTGTTCGTCTGGTCCCAAGAAAATGAGAAACCGTGGGAGCCCGGCGGCGCCTCGAAGTGGTGGTTGCATCACTCGCTCGCCGCGCTGGAGGACCGGCTGACGGCCCACGGCGCGAAGCTCGTGATCCGGACCGGAGCGCTGGCGGACGTCATCCCGAAGCTGGCGAAGCAGATCAAGGCGGATGCCGTCTACTGCTCGGAGCGGTACGAACCGCAGGCGATCCGCTCGGCGCGGCGGCTCGAGAAGGCCCTTGATGCGGAAGGGGTCCGGTTCCGTGAGTTCGAAGGACGGACGCTGCTTCCTCCGGCGTCGATCGCCACCAAGCAGCGAAAACCGTTTCAGGTGTTTACGCCGTTCTGGAAGGCCTGCGTCACGCGGCTGTCCGAGGAGGGACTTCCCGACGCGATTGCGGCGCCGCGGAAGATCGCTTCCCCGCCGCAGGCCGTTCGCTCCGAATCGCTCAAGGACCTGAAGCTACTGCCGCGGATCCCCTGGGATGCCGAGTTCGGGAGCGTCTGGACGCCGGGCGAAGCGGGGGCGCAGAAGCGGCTCAAGCATTTGCTGTCGATCGTCTTCGGCTATGCGCAGTCGCGGAACAGCCCGGCCCTCGACGGGACCTCCGCCCTCTCGCCGCATCTCCACTTCGGAGAGATCTCGCCGCGGCAGATCTGCCACGCCGTGCTGAAGGAGGCGGGACATACCGCGGCGGAGTGGAGCCGCCTTCCCGAGGGGCCGCGGACGTTCCTGACGGAGATCGGCTGGCGCGAGTTCTCGCAGGGAGTTCTGTTCCACTGGCCGAAGACGGATCAGGCCCCACTGCGCGAGCAGTTCGAGTCCTTTCCGTGGAAGCCCGACCGCAGCGCTGTGCTGGCGTGGCAGAAGGGGCTGACGGGGTACCCGATCGTCGACGCCGGGATGCGGCAGCTCTGGCGGACCGGGTGGATGCACAACCGGATCCGGATGATCGTTGGCTCGTTCCTGACGAAGGACCTGCTGCAGTCGTGGCAGACCGGGGCGAAGTGGTTCTGGGACACGCTCGTCGATGCCGACCTTCCGAACAACACGATGGGATGGCAGTGGGTCTCCGGCTGCGGCGCGGATGCCGCCCCCTACTTCCGGGTCTTCAACCCCGTGACGCAGGGAGAGAAGTTCGACCCCGAGGGGGACTATGTTCGGCAGTGGGTCCCGGAACTGGCGGGGCTCGGCGCGAAGCAGATCCATGCGCCGTGGGAGGCCCCGGCCGAGGTGCTCGCGCGGGCGGGGGTCGTTCTGGGAGAAACCTACCCCGAGCCGATCGTCGATCATGCGGCGGCGCGGGACGAGGCACTGGCGGCTCTCGCAAAAATTCGCCGCAGGAAGTGATCCGCGAGGGCGGGGGCCCCGTTCCCTCGGAGCAGCACACGACCGACGCCGGCCGGAACCTCGCGGGAAGCGATGGACACCAGCGGAAACGCGCGCCCGCGGCGGTTCGCACCGCGGTAGGCTGGATGACTCCCCCTTAGGTCTCAGCTCCCCTGCCCTGTTCCCCCGCTCATTCGAGGAACCCGATCATGGCCGAGTACGAATTCAATCCGGAGCAGACGAAGACGATCGGGGGGCTCGGGTCGGCGATGCGCGGTGTCGGCGCGTTCTTCGTCCTGCTGGGGCTCCTCAATATCGTGGCCGCCGGGCTGCTGGTGATGGCGATCAACCGCAACCAGCTCCCGCCGGACGTCATCGCCAAGGTCCCGGCGGATGTCAAAGTCCAACTGGAAAAACTGCCGGCGGCGGATCACCTGTGGGGCTTCGCGATCAACGCCGGGGTGGGCGGGCTGTTCTATCTGCTCATCGGCAGCTGGACCCGCTCGGCCGGGGGAGCGTTCCGGAAGATCGCCACCACGCAGAGCAGCGACATTACCCATCTCATGAACGGGCTCGGCTCGCTCCGGAGCCTGTACGGCCTGATCTACACGCTGCTGCTGCTCGTGATGCTGGCGGCGGTCGGCGGGATCGGGATGGTCCTCTACAGCCAGTGGAAGATGCTGCAGTAGGGGAGTGACCAAGGCCCCGGAACGAGATCACCCGGGGTCAGGTCACTCAACGACAACGGGTGAAGGGAGGGCGGGCCCCCTTCACCCGTTCGTTGCTTTACAGACACGCGACGTACGTGTCGCAGATCAGTTGTTGCAGGTGCACGGAGCGGAGACGCCGCTGGCCGGGTAGATCACCTGGCCCGACGTATCCGACTGCGGGTAGAGCGCCGTGGTCGTGCCGGTGTTGTAGACCGCCGGGGTACCGACGCTCGAGTACTCGAGGCCGCACGCAGCGCAGGTCCGGTAGCCGCTGCCGTAGCTCGGCTGGACCGCTCCGTAGGAGCCCGACCAGCTGTAGCCGTTCGACGGGTAGCTGACCGAGTAGGTCGGGGCGTAGGTGTAGTTCGAGTACGAGGAGGGATAGCTGCTGTAGCTGGCGTAGCCCATCCCGTACTGGTACGGCGAGTAGCTCGAGTACCCGTAGGACGGATAGTAGCTGCCGTAGCCGACGCTGTAGGGATACCCCCCGCCGTAACCGTAGCCATAGCTGTACGGCGAGCCGTAGCTGTAGCTCGAGTAGCCGAGACCGTAGGGATAGCCGCCGTAGCCGACGCTGATCCCGTACGACGGGTAACCCCAGCCGCCACCCCAGCCGCGGTAGCCGAGACCGTAGCCTCCCCAGCCGCGATATCCGTATCCCCCCCAGCCCCGGTAGCCGTAGCCACCCCAGCCGCCGCCGTAATAGCCGCGTCCCCAACCTCCTCCCCAACCGCCATGGTAGTGCCAGGCCTGAGCCTGCTCCGCGGCGAGGCCGAGCCCCAGCGCGGCGACGATCGCCATCCAGAACGCCTTCATGATGCAAATCCCCCTGGGCGAAGGCAGCCGAGTCCGGGTCCCCCCCTTGCTTCGTTTGCCTGATGCCGACAATGCGGATTGTACACAGCGTGCGGGACGCAAAGCGAAACGGAAGCAGGCCGGAGGGGCGGAAATCCCTTGCCAAGACCCGCCCTCCCGTTAGGGCAGATGACATCTCGGCAAGGTGGAATCGCTGCCGAGGCGGACCGGCTCGCGTCACTTCGAGACGTCCGGGATCCGGCCGAAGGCGATCTTGTCCTCCATGAGGTGGCGGAAGTGGTGCATCGGTCCGAGGTAGAGCTTTGAGGGGCCGCACCGCTGGTTGACGGCGTCCATCGTCTGGGAGAGCCGCTGCCGCTTCTCGTCCTCCTCGAACAGCGACCGCGCGACGCGGGTCTTCGGGATCAGCCCTCCGACCGTGGCGCCGACCTTGAGGGGCCGGGCCGCGGGTTCGGGGCGGCGGTTCCAGAGCCGATCGAGCAGCAAGAGTAGCGTCGGGGTGTCCTGCACGCTGGAGACCGCGATCATGTCGGCGTGGTCCCCGCCGCCGAGATACTGCAGCGAGAGATGCAGGCTCCTGGCGTAGTAGCCGTCGCGGCGGAGCCGCTGCCCGAGCCGCGACACCAGCCGAACCAGGATCCCGTGCGCCCCTTCGACATTGCGGAACTTCGGATCGAGGACGCTGGCGTGGGTCATCGAGTGCCGGCGGGTGGCGATCTCCGGCTCGTCGAGACCGTGGAGGCCGGCCCACCAGTCTCCGCCGGTGGCCGAGCCCCAGATCCGGTTCGCCTCGGGGCGGGTCAGGTTCCAGACGTCCCGGACGCTCCGGACGCCGTGTTGTTCGAGCCGAGCGAGGACTCCCTTGCCGATCCCGGTCAGGCTGCCGAGCGGTTCGGATTCGAGCCGCTCCGGGAGCTCGCTCGGCGAGAGAATCGTGAGGCCATCAGGCTTCTGGAGATTGCTGGCGAGCTTCGCGAGCAGGCGGCTCGGCGCAATCCCGACCGAACAGGTGAGCCAGGGGCCGAACTCGCTCCGGAGCTGCTGCTTGATCTGCAGGGCGAGGTCCCGCGCGACGTCGGGGTCCCGTTCCGCCCCGGTCAGCCGGATCGTCCATTCGTCGATCGAGTAGACCCGGTGGACCGGAGCGCACCGCTCGACCGCCGTCAGGATCTCATAGTGTTTGTCGACGTAGACCGGAGGTCTGGCCTTGACGAACGTGATCCCGGGACAGAGTCTGCGGGCCTCCCGCACGCCGGTCCCGACCTTCACCCCCCGCCGCTTCGCATCCTGCGAGGCGGCGATCACGCAGGTCCCCTCCGATTCGACCGGGATCACCCCGATCGGCTTGCCGCGGAGCTCCGGCCGGAGCGTCTGCTCGACCGACGCGAAGTAGGAGTTCATGTCGGCCAGCATCCAGTTCATGCGTCGCTCCGGCAGAGAACATGCACATTTGTGCACGTTACTTCCCTCTTCGGCTACATGACAGCGAAATCCGAGCGGCATATCGCGTCTTTTCGCGTGCCGCGGCGCTCGATTTTTCGGCCGAGGAGTTGCAAGCTTCGGGGCCCGCCGATACCTTGCTCCGCTTCCCATTTTCGGACCGGGGAGACGCTATCGCCTTCGGCGGGCGCGTACTGCGCCGAAAATAACGTCCGAATCAGTAGTTATGGCTTCGGGACTCCCGGGCCGCCGTGAAGGTTTTGGTCATGTCCACAGCGGTGAAACTGAGCGTCTCGAAGCGGACCGAAGCCGGGACGCGCGCCTGCCGGAACCTGCGGATCCAGGGGATCGTCCCCTGCAACGTGTACGGCCACGGACAGGATCCGGTCCCCGTCAAGGTGGAAGCGGAGAAGGTCCGCCCGATCATCATGGCCGGCGCCAAGGTGGTTGAGCTCGACCTCGAAGGAAAGCCCGAATCCTGCCTGATTCGCGACGTCCAGTGGGACACCTTCTCGAATCACGTTTACCACGTCGACTTCCTGCGGGTTGATGCGACCCAGCGGGTCATCGTCGAAGTCCCGATCACCCTCCGCGGCACCTCCCCGGGCGTGGTCGCCGGCGGTCACCTGGAGACTCCGCTCCACTCGCTGACGATTGAATGCCCGGCCCTCGAAGTGCCGGACCACATCTTCGTCAAGATCGCCGCCCTCGAGCTCGACCAGACCCTGCACGTCCGCGACCTGACCGACCTCCCGCCGGGTGTCGTGGTCAAGAACCCGGGCGACCTCGTTGTGGTCCACGTCGCCAAGCCGATGGGCGAAGAAGACGCCAAGGCAGGCGAGGCTGGAACCGCCGAGCCGGAACTCATCCGGAAGAAGAAGGAAGAGGAAGAAGCCGCCAAGGCTTAGTCCGCGATTCCATCCGGTGGTCCTATGAAGGTCATTGCTGGACTCGGCAACCCGGGAAAGAAGTACACCGGAACGCGACACAATATCGGATTTGATGTGGCCGAGGCCTGTGCCCGGCGAGCCGGAGCCGCGGACTGGCGGAAACGGTTCGACAGCCAGTGCTGCGAGATGCGGATCGGCAATGAGGCCGTCCTCCTTGTCTGCCCGCAGACATTCATGAACCTGAGCGGAAACGCCATCCGCCTGGTTCTCGGGTTCTACCGGGTCACCCCGGCGGATCTCCTGGTTGTCTGCGACGACATGAACCTTCCGACCGGAAAGCTTCGCCTCAGGGCGGAGGGATCGGCCGGGGGACAAAAGGGACTCCAGAACACGATTGAGCAGATCGGGACCCCCCAGTTCTCCCGGCTGCGATTCGGAGTGGGTCGCCCTCCGGATTACATGGACCCGTCGGACTATGTCCTGGGACGGTTCCGGAACGACGAACAAGACAACGTGGAATCGGCAGTGGGCCGGGCGGTGGACGCCACCTGGCTCTGGGTGGAGCAAGGGGTGACCGCCGCGATGAATCGCGTCAACGCGGCACCGGAAGGCTCCACCTGATCCGAATTGCCGGCCGGCGCGCCTTGGTGGCGCGACGGGAGACGACCCTGCGGGTCTCTGCGACCTGCAGGAAAAACACCTTTCGCCCGAAGCGATTAGGGAGAGGTTCCTTGGCTCTGAAATCGTACGAGTGCATGTTCCTGGTCGACAGCGGCCGCTTTGCCGTTGACGCCCGCGGAACCGAAGACGCGATCGCCGAAATCCTGAACCGGTGCGGCGCCGACGTCATCCTCAAGATGCCCTGGCAGGAAGGGAAGCTCGCTTACCCCGTCGACGGCCACAAGAAGGGACTGCACTACCTCGTGCTGTTCACGATGGACGGCGGCCAGGTGACCGAGTTCGACCGGCTCTGCAAGCTGAGCGAAGTCGTGATCCGCCAGCTCCTGCTGACCCACCCGCCGCAGATCTTCAACGCGATGGTGGAAGCCTGCCGCGAGCACCACGCCGGCGGAACCCCCGCGGCCGACGCTCCCGCGGTGTTCTAGCATCGGGCGTGAACAGGTGATATTCTGTTCACTCCCCGAAACTCCGACAGTGGAGTGTTCGGGCTGCCCCGGAGAATCTCGCGATGGCCAGCTTCAACAAAGTCATTCTCGTCGGCAATCTGACCCGTGACCCGGAAGTGAAATACACGACCGGGGGGACGGCTGTCGCCGAGGTCGGTCTTGCGGTCAACCGGAACTGGTTCGACCAGAAGACGAACGAGCGAAAAGAAGAGACGACCTTCGTCGACGTCACCCTCTGGGGGCGGCAGGCGGAAGTCGCAGGGGAATACCTGGCCAAGGGCCGAAGCGTCCTGATCGAAGGACGGCTTCAGCTCGACAGCTGGAACGACAAGGAAACCGGCCAGAAGCGGTCCAAGCTGCGGGTGGTCGGCGAGCAGATGCAGATGCTCGGTGGTCGTGAAGGTGGAGGCGGTGGAGGAAGCGGCGGCGGCCCAAGCGGCGGAGCCAGCCGTGGCGGCGGAGCGGGACGCCAGTCCGCACCGCAGCGGGATTACTCCTCCGAGTCCGATTTCGGCGGCGGCTCCCCGAACGACGAAGTGCCGTTCTAAGCCCCACAGACAGCAAGCAGCCCCCAGCCCAGCCCGCCCCGCGGACTGGAGATTCAGAACACAGATCGGAATCGCCCCGACCGCATCGACTGCGGGCGAGGATTCCCAAGGATCAGTTCCATGCCTTTGAAGCGAAAAGAACGCGTCCGCTCCCAAGATCGCAAGGGTGGCGTCGAGCTGCTGCTGACGGAATCCCTGGAGAACATCGGCAACCAGGGCGAAATCGTCCGGGTCAAGCCGGGCTTTGCCCGCAACTACCTCCTGCCGCAGGGCCTCGCGACGGTCGCCACCGAAGCGAACAAGCAGATGGTCGCGAGCCATCGGAAGCGCCAGGACGAAGTCGCCCTCAAGAAGCTGGCCGATCTCAAGGAGATCGCCAAGAAGGTCAAGGACTACAGCGTCACCCTCGAGGCCAACGCCACCGAGGAAGGACACCTGTACGGCTCGATCATGGCCAACGACATCAGCAAGTCGCTGGCGACCGCCGGCTTCCCGGTGCTGGCCGAGCACATCCGCCTCGAAGGCCCGCTCAAGGAACTCGGGATGTACACCGTCAAGGTGCAGTTCCATCCCGAGATCGAAACCGAAGTCAAGGTGTGGGTCGTCCCGACCGCGGGCTCGATCAAGTAGTCAGTGGAGGCCGGAAAGTCTCGACGGCCCCGGGCGGTGCCCGCGGGTGATCGAGAACCTTTTCGCCGCTGATTGCAAGGTTACTTGTTCGGTTTCACCGAGATTGTTACAGTTCGCGGTTCGCCCTCGGTTTTCCGGGGCACCGGTGTTTGCAGAGATCCAGGTGGTTTCATGAAAGTCCGGTCCAGCGTCAAACGGATTTGCGAAGGTTGCAAGATCGTCCGCCGCAAAGGCCGGACGTACGTGATCTGCGCCTCGAACCCTCGCCATAAGCAGCGGCAGGGTTAGTCGTTCCGTCCTCAGTTTCCGTCCTCAAGTCTTCCGAATCAGAAGAGCCGGTCCGTTTCGGTGATCCAGGGCTAAGAGCCCGCGACCCGCAGACTCCCGCTCCAAGAGGCGTTTCATGCCGCGTGTCCTCGGTGTCGACATCCCGAACGATAAGCCGACCTACATCGCCCTGCAGTATCTGCACGGCGTCGGCCAGCATCGGGCCATTGAAGTCTGCCGCACCCTCGGCCTCGACCTCCAGCGTCGCGCCCGGGAGCTGAGCGAAGACGACATCCAGAAGATCAACACGACCCTCGACAACGACTACGTCGTCGAAGGTCAGCTCCGCCGCCAGGTCCAGGAAAACATCGGCCGGCTGCGGAACATCGGCAGCTACCGGGGTCTGCGGCACCGCCGCAGCCTCCCGTGCCGCGGCCAGCGGACCCGGACGAACGCCCGGACCCGCAAGGGGATCAAGAAGACGGTTGCCGGAAAGAAGGGGGTCAAGGACGCCCGCCACTAAGAGTGGCATGCGACCTTGTGACCCGGGGTTACGTTCTCTGCGGCCTTCGAGTTTTGAGTTTCGGGAGTTGATTTCGTGAACAAGCCGACCAAGTCGGGTGGATCGTCCGGTTCGAGCTCCTCGACGGGCAAGAAGAAGATCCGCAAGAACGTGACCCGCGCGATCGCCTTCGTGAAGGCGACGTTCAACAACACCATCGTCACGATCACCGACGTGAATGGCGATGTGCTGTGCTGGGCTTCGGCCGGGACCTCCGGATTCAAGGGGTCGCGGAAGAGCACGCCGTTCGCCGCCCAGCGGGCTGCGGAGACGTGTGCCGACAAGGCTCGCAAGTTTGGCGTGAAGGAAATGGAAGTCCGTGTTCGCGGTCCGGGATCGGGCCGGGAAAGCGCCATCACCGGTCTCCAGTTCGGAGGGGTGACGGTCAAGAGCATCGAGGACATCACACCGCTGCCGCACAACGGATGCCGTCCGCGCAAGAAGCGCCGCGTCTGATTCCGGTTGCGTTGAGACATTTTCTTCCGGTGGCGGATGGCAGGACTCCAGGGGCGGAGAGCCGGCGGACCCGACCACCAGCACAGACTGGAGCGTCAGCATGCGAATTCGGTGGCGGAACCTCGAGCTCCCCAGCCGCGTTGTTCCCGACAAGGGAACGATGACGGGCACGTACGGCCTGTTCGTGATCGAGCCCTTTGAGCGCGGCTTCGGCCACACGCTCGCCAACAGCCTCCGCCGGATTCTCCTGTCGAGCCTCGAAGGAAGCGCGATCACCCGCGCCAAGATCCACGGCGTGCAGCACGAGTTCAGCACGATTCCGGGCGTCGTCGAAGACGTCACCGAGATCTGCCTCAACCTCAAGTCGCTCGTCGTCAAGAACCACGGCACCACCACCAAGACGATCCGGATCGACCGCCACGAGCGCGGCGTCGTGACCGGAGCCGACGTCATCACCGACGACCAGATCGAGATCATCAACAAGGATCTCGTCATCGCCACGATGACCGACGACGTCCCGCTCCAGCTGGAGCTGACCGTCGAGAACGGCCGCGGCTACCTGCCGGCGATCGAAACCCACGAGAAGATGCCCGAGCTGGGATCGATCCCCCTCGACGCCGCCTTCTCGCCGGTGACCCGCGTCCGGTACCGGGTGGAAGACACCCGCGTCGGTCAGCGGACGAACTACGACAAGCTGACGCTCGAGATCTGGACCAACGGGACGGTCAAGCCGGAAATGGCTCTCGTCGAAGCGGCGAAGATCCTCCGGAAGCACCTCAACCCGTTCATCAACTACCGCGAGCCCGGCCCCGAGCTTCCCCCCGAAGCCGGCCTCAAGGGAATGCTCGAAACGACCGGCTACGCTCCGATCGACCTCGAGCTCGAAGAGAAGCTGTCGATGTCCCTGGCCGAGCTCAACCTCTCGGTCCGGGCCACGAACTGCCTCGAATCGGAAGGGATTACCAGCGTTCGGGACCTCTGCCAGAAGACCGAAGACCAGCTCCTGCAGGTCCGGAACTTCGGCGAGACGACGCTGCAGGAAGTCCGGGAGCGTCTGACCTCGATTGGTCTCCGCCTCGGCATGCGGGTCCCGACCCACTCCGGCCGCTGAACCTGAGGGGCAGTGCCCCGGGACAGCTCCCGGGCCACTCCCGTCGATCCAGCGAGAGTTCGATACAACTGACGAGTACAACGGAGCGGCCCTGAGCCGCCTCCCTCAGGTAAGGTAAGAGCAATGCGACACAGAATGAGCGGACGCCGGCTCGGACGCGACGTCCAGCACCGCCGGGCCCTGTTCCAGAACATGGCATGCGCCCTGATCAAGACGACCGTCGCCAAGGCGGACGAGCCGGGTGCCGCCAAGGTTCCGGGCCGGATCGTCACGACGCTGCCGAAGGCCAAGGAAATCCGGCCGTACGTCGAGAAGCTGATCACGCTCGCCAAGAAGGCGATCGTCCACAACGAGAAGGCTGCCCCCTTCGCGACGCAGGCCGAAAGGCGGACTGCCGAGTACAAGAAGTGGCGCGAGTCGGCCGAGTGGACCAAGTGGAACAACGCCGTGGCTCCGGCTGTGGCCCTTCGTCGCCAGGCGATGGCCCTGCTGCGGGACAAGGACGCTGTCAAGATCCTGTTCGATGACCTCGGTCCCCGGTTCCGCGACCGGGCCGGCGGGTACACCCGCGTCGTCCGCCTGGCGTTCCGCCGGGTCGGTGACGGGGGCGAACAGGCGATGATCGAGTTCGTCGGAGGCGAGAACGACCGGAAGAAGAAGAGCGCCGCTCCGGTGGTCGAGCCTGCGAAGAACGAGGCTCAGGGCTAAGGTCGCCCTGAAGAGATGTTGGAAGCTCGACGCCGCAAAGCGTCGAGCTTTTTTTATGGACGGTTGCCAGCGACCGGGACCGCGTAGAATATCGGTCCAGTCCGTCCCGCATTGCCTCACCTGAGCTCGCTCGTGGCCGAATCCTCTGATCCGAAACCGAATCCCGTCGACCTACCGCGGATCGAACGCGCCGTGCGGGAGATCCTGGCCGCCGTCGGCGAGAACCCGGACCGGGAAGGGCTGCTCGAGACGCCGGCCCGCGTCGGCCGGATGTACGCGGAGCTCTTCGGCGGACTGCACCTCGACCCCGCGCGGCATCTCAAGCGGGTGTTCATCGAAGAGTACGACGAGCTCGTGCTGGTGAAGGACATCCCCTTCAACAGCATGTGCGAGCATCACCTGCTCCCCTTCATCGGCAAGGCGCACCTCGGGTACCTCCCCCGCGGCAAAGTGGTCGGGCTCTCGAAGCTGGGACGGATCGTCGACGAGATCTCGAAGAAGCCGCAGGTCCAGGAGCGGATGACGCACCAGATCGCGGACCTGATGGGCACGGAGCTCGACGCCAAAGGAGTCATCGTCGTCCTCGAGGCGGAGCACTCCTGCATGACCATCCGCGGCGTCAAGAAGCCGGGGGCGCTCACGATCACGAGCGCGGTGCGGGGGCTCTTCAAGTCGAATCCGTCGAGCCGGGCCGAGGTCATGTCGCTCATCAACCGCCCATCATGATCCCGCAGTTCGCGATCAGCCTGATCTGCGGACTGGCCCTGACGTGGTGCCTGATGCCGCGGCGCCAGGTGACGTCGGGCTTCTTCCGAATTCAGAACCTGCTGACGCTCGGGATGTCGGTCCTGGCGTACCTGACCGCTCCGCAGCTCTACGAGACGGCATGGCCGGCGCGGTGGCTGTCCGTCAACTCGCTCCGCGGACTGGCGGCCGCCTCCGGAGCGATCAGCTTTGTCAGCTCCGTTCTCTGGACACTGGAGAGACGACAGGCCGCGACGGCCGGGGCGTTTCTCCTGCTCGGCGTGTCGCTCGCAATGCTGCTGGGGCTGACGCCGCGAGACTATCCGCTGGTCGCCCCGACGACGGCGGGAGCGGCGCTCTCCTCAGCGTGGCTCATCGGAGCGAGCATGGGGGCGATGCTGCTGGGGCACTGGTATCTGACGGCGACCGGCATGCCGCTGGCGCCGCTGGTGCGGCTCAACTGGCTGTATCTGGCGGCGGCCCTAACCCGCGGAGCGTTTGCAGCAGGGTTCCTGGCGACCGGTCCGACGATCGACTGGTCCGCACACGGAGTCTGGCTGGGGATGCGATGGGGGGCGGGGATCGTCGGCCCGCTGGTCATGGCGGTGCTGGTGTTCCGGATCCTCCGCTACCGCAACACGCAGTCGGCGACGGGGGTGCTGTTCGCCGCCGTGATCCTCGTCTTCATGGGAGAGATGGCCGCCACCCTCCTCACCCGAGACCGAGCCTGGCCCGCCTAGCCAGCGTGCCACTGGACCGGGACGGCGCCAGCGTTCCGCTGGACCGGGGCGGCGTGGCACGATGGGTTGCGTTAAGGGGGCTGCGACGCCAATGGGGGGTGTTCGGGAAGAGCCGCTTTGTGAGCCCCTGCCGGGTGGCTCCGGCCTGCCCTTGCCGGAGGGCTTCGGGACAGGGAACCGTCCAGGCGCCCCCGTCCGGCCCCTCAGAGCGAAACTGCACTCACGTCCAGTAGTTGCGCCGGGAGTGGCCGACAGTCAAGCACAATTCCTCATGTTCCAATCTTGCGAGAACGATGTTTTCTGGTAAGTTGTTCGACCCGCCCGAATCCGGGCGTTTCCGAGTCTGAACCGCGTCACGGTCGAGTCAGGAGCGTTTGAGTGGTCAAGTTGCGCATGCGAGATAACGAGTCGGTGCAGGACGCGGTGCGGCGGTTCCGGAAGCTCGTGGAACACAGCGGGATCAAGAAGGAACTCCGTCGCCGGGAATATTTCGAAAAGCCGAGCGAACGCCGTCGCCGTGAGAAGCTCCGCTCGAAGCAGCGGGCCCGCATCAACCAGATGAACAATACCTGATCGACGTCGCTCCCCGGGAGCCCCTGATCCCCAAGGCCAACGTCTTCAGGATCAGATCGTCGCAGCAGCAGTCACCGCCGGCTTTGCCCGGCGGTTTTTTCTTGCGCCGAGCCAACGGCTCGGCTCCTCCTTTTCCGCCTTCGGCCTCCCGTGCCCCGCGTTCTCATCACCGCCGGCCCGACCCGCGAGTACCTCGACGACGTCCGCTACCTCTCGAACGCGAGCAGCGGGCGGATGGGGTATGCGATCGCCCAGGCGGGGCTGGCGGCGGGGTGGGAGGTGGTGCTGGTGACGGGGCCGGTCGAGATCCCGGTGCCGGCGGGATGCGAGTGCCACCGGGTCGTGACGACCTCCGACATGCGGGAGGCGTGCGTCCGGCTCTTTCCGTCGTGCGACGGGGTGATCGCGGCGGCGGCGGTCTGCGACTACAAGCCGGTGCAGCGGATCACGGGGAAGATGTCGAAGACCGGCGGGCCGATCACGATCGAGATGATCGAGACGGACGATGTGCTGGCGGAGCTGGGGACGCTGAAGAGCGGGGCGCAGTGGATCGTCGGGTTTGCCCTGGAGGCCCAGAACCCCCGGGAGAACGCGCTGCAGAAGCTCCGGCGAAAGAACTGCGACTGGATCGTCCTCAATCATCCCTCGGCGATCGGGTCCGAAGAGAACCAGGTCGAGCTGATTGCGGCGGGGGGAACGACCGTCGGGACCTGGTCGGGGACGAAGTCCCGCGTGGCGGAAGATCTGGTCGGCTGGCTGGGGGGCCAGATTCCCGCGAAGACGGCGGGCCGCTGATCGCGGGCAGGCGTGCTACCCGGGCTTCTCGGCGACGGGGATCGTGATCCGGCCGATGTCGCACCAGGGTTCCCACTCGCTCGCCTGGTAGATCGTTCCGGTCTCGAGTTCGAGGGCGGTCAGGCAGCCGGAGGGGTCGTAGACCCAGGTATCGAGACAGACCCAGCCGGGGTGGACGTGGACGTGGCGATGCTCCTGCGGGGTGTGGCCACAGAGGATGGTCTTGCCCGATTCGTGCGGGGCATCGTGTGGATCGATCCGCCGCCAGCGGAGGCCCTCGGGAGCCTGGCTGGCGATCGGCAGCGCGGGGACGGGGGCGGCATGCGTCACGAAGCGGCCAGGCAGTTCGAAGAAGTCGACCGATTCCCGCAGGAACTCGACGTGCTTCGGCGGGAGGTCTCCGAGTGCCGTGCCGGGGCCGTAGGACTCGAGCATCTCCTCCCCACCGTGGCGCCACCAGGCGTCGGTCCAGCTGCCTCCTTCGAGCGCGTCGAGGAACATCTCTTCGTGGTTGCCGCGGACGATGCTGAGCCGGAGGCGGGTCCGGATGTCAAGGAGTCGGTCGAGAACCTGCTTTGTCGAAGGGCCGCGATCGATGAGGTCGCCCACGCAGATCAGGTGATCGGCCTCTGTCGGCGCGGCGAGTTCGAGGACTGTTGCGAGGGCCCGGTCGCAGCCGTGGATGTCTCCAAAGATCAGCGTTCGGCCTGAGGAAGGACTGGATGTCACGCGCGGGTTCCGGATGTTCAAGTCGCTCACATGATCGCCACGCGGACCATCGTCGGGACCGTGGTGCGCGGATCGTGTCGCTTTCACACCGGGGCGTTGTCAAGCTTCACGAGGCGGGATCTCCCGAAAATTTCTTCGCCGAAAGATTCCCCAGCCTCCCTAATCGGCAGGGGTGAATCCTGTTGACAGCGCGCCCCCTCCGGCTAATGTAACCCGGAGATTTGTCCCGGCCAGAACAGTCGGTGCATTTGACCCGAACGGATGGCGGGACTCCCACAAGGGATCGCAAGCTCGGACGCCCTGGTGTGGTTATCACAAATTCCGAGGTGATCGAGGAGTGACAACTATGCTGCGAAAGATTGCTCTGATTGCTGTTGCCGCTGTGGCAACCCTGTTCGTCGCTGACGAGGCTTCGGCCCGTCACCGCTGCCGCACCCGCCACCACCACGGCTGCTGCGCTCCGAGCTGTGCAGCCCCGAGCTGCGCTGCTCCGAGCTGCGCCGCTCCGTGCGGTGCTTGCGGAACGGCCGCCCCGAGCTGCGGCGCTCCGTGCAACGCCTGCACCAGCGCTTGCCAGCCGGCTCCGACCTGCTGCCAGACCGCTGCTGCCTGTGCGACCGGCTGCGGCGCTGCCCCGTGCAGCTACAGCCCGGCCACCGCTCCGGCTGCCGCCGCGGCCCCGGCTGCTCCGGAAAACGCTCCGGCTCCTCCGGCTGAAAAGAAGCCGGCTCCGGAACCGGCGAAGCCGGCTGCCTAAGTTGGAGAGCTGAGTCGGGCGCGGGCAATCAGGGCGAAGGGCGAGGCGAGAACTCGCATCTCACTTCTCTCGGACCGCGCCGATTCGGCGACCAGCTCAGGACGTTCTGCTCTGCGGAACGACCGACGACTTGAACCCGCCTTCTCACGAAGGCGGGTTATTTTTTGCGCGGGGTCTGGTGCGGGACGCGGGATCTGTCCCCTGCCAGCTGCGCCACGGGCGAAGGAGCAGTCCCAGGACTGCGAGCAGGAGGAGCGAGGGGACGATGGCGCCGGGGCGGCGGACGGCGAACATCAGGACTCCGAGGATCGCCACGAGGACGAACGGCGAGAAGCGGGCCGCGGTAGTGGATGACTTGCGGAGGGGGAGGGCGAGCCAGAGGGCTCCGAGGAGGACTCCGACGCGGAGGAGTGTTCCCCCGAGGGCTGCGGTCGAGGTGTCCCAGACGAGGAGGATGAGTCCTCCGCCGAGGCCGATGATGGCGAGGATGCCGACGAGGGGTCGGCTGACGGCGATGCGGGAGGAGTCGGTCACGGAGTGAGTCTACCGGGTGGCGAGCGCCTGCGTCACGGGCTGTCGGTCGCTCGCCGCCCCGGCCGGCACGAGTTTGCCAGCTCAAACCCATCGTGCCACGGCCACCCCGGTCCAGCAGGCTGCTGGCCCCGCCGGAGGCGCTTCTCTCGTCGAACCACGGCACACAACGGGCGTCCCATCGCGGACTGACGTCGAGGACTCCCCTCTCCATCACGGCCCCGCTGCACTCCCCGCGGGCGTGAGTGAGGGGGTCTACGGCGCCGGTTCCCCCAAGCGGACGCCGATGGTCTTCCACGGTTCCACCACGAAAAATGCCTCCGGCGGCTGGCCCCGGGTCAGGGGCCGTCAGGATTCTGGCGGTGTTCGGGAGGACTCGATCCAACCAAACGCCTAGAATCTCTACACCCCATCCGCTGCCCCCGGACGCTGGCATGTCCCTGCTGAATCCCGCACTGGTCTACGGCCTCGCCCTGGTCGCCGTGCCGGTGATTCTGCACCTGCTCCTCCGCCAGAAGCCCAAACCCCTCCTCTTCCCCGCCCTCCGCCTCATCCAGCGGCGGCACATCCAGAACTCCCGGCGGTTCCGCCTCCGGCACTGGTGGCTCCTGTTCCTCCGCATGGCGGTCCTCGGACTGATCGTGCTGGCACTGACCCGCCCTTCGCTGCCGGCGGCGAACTACGGCCTCTCCCCTGCCGAGCTCGGAACCCTGGCCGTGCTGGTCGCGGGGGGGATCGGGACCTATCTGGTGCTGCTGGGCCGCGCCCGCCGCAGCGGCGAGAACCGGTCCGACTTCTCCTACCGCCGGACTCTGCTCCGGGGCTGGACCACCGCCGGCACGCTCCTGCTCGCGTTCCTGCTGGTCGGCTGGCCCTACCAGCGGCGGGTGGCGGCCGAAATCACCTCCCCCTCTCCGCAGGCGGCGATCGACCTCCCGGTGGCGGCGGTGTTCGTGTTCGATACCAGCCTCAGCATGAGCTACAAGCAGGAGGGAAAGACCCGCCTCGACGTCAGCCGCGCCATCGCCCTCGACCACCTCGGCGAACTGCCGGTCGGGAGCAAGGTCGCCGTCGCCGAGACGAGCAGCGACAACCCGCTGATCTTCCAGTCGTCCCTCGCCGCCGCCAGTTCCCGGATCGCCGACCTCAAACTCGCCCCCGGCTCCCTCCCCCTCAACGAACGGCTCCGGGCGGCGCTCCTGCTGCAGGAGGACGACCGCCGCCGGACGCTGGCCGAGATGGGGAACCTGCCGGCCGACAGCCGCCGCGACCAGTACCTCCGCCGGATCTACGTCATCACCGACCTGGCGGCCCACCAGTGGCAGACCGGGGCCGCCCGCCAGCTCAAAGGGGACCTCGAACGGCTCGCCCAGGTCAACGTCTTCCTCGTCGACGTCGGCGAGGTCCAGCCCCGGAATGTCGGGCTCTCGAGCCTGCGGCTCTCCCGCCAGAAGATCCCCACCGGTGGCAATCTCCTCGTCCAGGCGGTCGTCGAGGGGATCGGGGAGTCGCCCGGGAAGGTCCCTCTGAAGCTCCTCCTCAGCGACGCGCAGGGAAAACCGGCGCAGCGGGGGGCGATCGAAGTGACCGTCGAGGCGGGGCAGCCGGTGGTCGCCGAGTTCCCGATGCTTCCGGACCTCACCGGCAAGGTGCTGCACGGGGAAGTCCGGATGGAGGCGAGCGATCCCCTGCCGATCGACGATGTCCGCTACTTCACGGTCGAGATCGGCGACCCGACGCCGGTCCTGGTCGTCGCCCCGAGCGAGACGGTCGCCTTCGAGTGGCTCGTCGCCCTCGAGCCGTTCGACGAGCGTGCCTCGGAGAAGAACCGCTTCGCGACGACCTTCGTCCCCGCCGCACAGCTCCGCTCGACCGACCTGTCGAAGTACCAGACGGTCTACCTGATCAACGTCCCGCGGCTCTCGGACGACGAGTGGTCGCGGCTCGAGAAATTCGTCGACGGCGGCGGAGGCCTCGGGATCATGCTCGGGAGCGACGACCTCTCCCCCGTGAGCTACAACCATCCCAAGGCGCAGGTGTTCCTCCCGGCGCAGCTCGACGTCCACGTCAATTCGCAGGCGTGGCGGAGCGCCGAGAACCGCTGGCGGATGACGCTCGACCGGCCGCATCCGATGTTCTGGAAGTTCCGGCAGTACGAGTCGAACGGGAGCTTCGCGATCCTCGAAAGCGAGATGAGCGTCTTCCGGTTCTGGAAGGTCGATCCCGCCGCCGGGGCGACCACCTTCGCCCGCTATACGAACCCCGACACCTCCCCCGCCCTCGTCGAGCGGCTCTACGGCAAGGGGCGGACGGTTCTGTTCACGACCGGCGTCAACCTCCCCGACAACGAGCGGACCCGCTGGAACAATTTCCCGAGCACGCTTCTCGCGCCGTGGGTGTTCCGGGCGTTCGCCGACCAGATGACCGAATACCTCTCGCGGGTCTCGGAGACGTCCTACAACTACCTCGCCGGCGAAGAGGTCCGCGTGACGCTGCCGCCCGCTCCCGTGGACCGCCAGCTCCTCTTGCGGCAGCCGCTGTCGCAGACCCGGCTCGACGTCCCGGCCCAGGCGGCGTCGGTTACGATTCCGCCGCTGGCGACCGTCGGCAACATCGACCTCGTCTCTCCCGACCTGCCGGCGCCGGTCGCGGGGTTCAGCGTCAACAGCCGTCCCGAGGAGAGTCAGCTCACCCGGCTGACGACCGAGCAGATCGACGACCTGCTCGGCAAGGGGCGGTGCCAGGTCGCCCGGACCCTCGACGAACTGAAATCCGACATCAACACCGCCGACCTCGGCAAAGAGGTCTTTCCGCTGATCCTGACGCTCGTGGTCCTCTTCTTCTGCGGAGAGCACCTCGTCGCCAACCGGTTCTACGAGAGTGAGCACGAACTCGTCACCACTTGATCTCCCGGAGGCGGCCCTCCTCTGGCAGCGGGTCCCGTTCGCCTGGTTGCGGAACCCGCTGCTCTGGCTGTGGGTTTCCCCCGGGACGCTCCTGGGACTCATCGCCGGGGGGCTGACGCTCCTCTCCGGCGGGCGGATGTTTCGACACCGCCACACCCTCGAGGTCTGCGGCGGGTTCGCCGCCTGGTACCTGCGGCGGATCGCCCGCGCGCAGGCGATGACGCTCGGACACGTCATCCTGGGGCGGACCCAGGCGGATCTCGACCGGACCCGCTATCACGAATGGGTTCACGTCCGGCAGTACGAACGCTGGGGGCCGCTGTTTGTCCCCGCCTACCTCCTCTCGAGCGGCTGGCTCTGGCTCCGCGGCCGGAACTGCTACCTCGACAACCCGTTCGAAGTGGAGGCGTTCGCGGCCGAGGAGGAGCACCGACGGCAGTCACTGGTCGCCGCGCCAACCGGAACGAGCGGAGGGAAGAACTGAACATCTGGCCCCGTAGTCCCCCGGATCGCTCTGGTTTCGATCGGCGGCATTGGGGAGAATGCGGGCTCCCTTCCGGTCGCCTATTCAGGAACGATGTTGCACAGCATGGAGAGTTCCGCGCCCGACACCCTGCCGGTGCCGGATGACATGATCCGGATGGTCCGCGACAAGGACTGGTCGCAGACGCCTCTCGGCCCCCTGGAGAGCTGGCCGAACTCGCTGCGCGCCGTGGTCGATGCCATCCTCCGCCAGCCCCTCCCCGCGATCATCCTGTGGGGACCGGACCTGATCCAGATCTACAACGACGGCTATCGCGTCATCGCGGAGGGAAAGCATCCCCGGGCGCTCGGGCAGCCGACCTACGAGTGCTGGAAGGAGATCGCCGAGGAAGTCCGCCCGCTGTACGAGCGGGTCCTGGCGGGCGAATCCTTCACGGTCGAGGACCTGCCGCTGACGCTGATGCGGTCGGGGAATCCCGAAGAGGTCTTTCTCACTCCGTCTTACAGCCCGCTCTTCGATGACGACGGCGCGATCGCCGGGATCCTGGCGATCGTCTTCGAAACGACCGGGCGGGTGAAGACGGAGCGGGAACGGGCCAGGATGGAGCGCGACCGCGCCCGGATGGCCGAGCAGCGGCGGCTGGCCCTCGAGACCGCCGGCATGGGGTGGTGGCACCTCGACGTCCGGACCAACAAGATCTACTGGGACGAGCGCCTCCGTGCGATCTACGGCGTCCCGCAGGGGGAGATGGAGTACCCCGGCGTCCTGACCCGACTCCATCCCGAAGACCGGGAACGGGTCCACTTCGCGATCCAGCGGGCCCTCAATCCGGCGACGAGCGCCCCGTACTCGGTCGAGTACCGCTTTCTCCGCCCCGACGGGAGCGTCCGCTGGATGCAGTCGCGGGGGATCGTGCAGTTCCGTGGCGAAGGAGCGGAGCGGCAAGCCTCGGCGTTCTTCGGGACCGCGCTCGATATCACGGAATCCAAGGAGTCCGAGGCCGCGGTCCGGAAGGGGGCGGAGCGGCTGAACCTGGCCCTCGCGGCGGCGCACCTCGGGATCTGGGAGTGGGACGCCGAGACCGACCTGATGCAGCTCTCCCCCCGCGCCGCGGAAATCTACGGCATCGAGCCGGGCCGGCACTCGACCCGGACCCGGCTGCGGGAGCTGCTCCACCCCGACTACCGCGAACTCGCGCGGCTCGCGTCGGAACGGGCGACCGCGACCCGCACGGAATACGACATCGAATACCCGCTCAACCGGACCCGCGACGGACTCGAGGTGTGGGTCGCCGCCAAGGGGAAGGCGACCTTCTCCCCCGAAGGCCGCCTGACGGGGATGCTGGGGGTCGTGCAGGATATCTCCGCCCGCAAGGAGGCGGACCGGCAGCAGGAGCTGCTGCTGACGAAGATCGACTCCGAGCGGGCGCGGCTCAACGCCGCGTTCCAGCAGTCCCCCGCCTTCATGTGCCTCCTGCGCGGACCGGAGCACGTCTTCGAGTTCGTCAACGAGCAGTACGAGCAGCTGATCGGCCGCCGGATCGTTCTCGGCAAGCCGATCCGCGAGGCCCTCCCGGAGATCGCCGGGCAGGGATTCTTCGAGATCCTCGACGAGGTCTACCGGTCCGGAGATCGGTTCGTCGGGAAGGACCGGACCGTCCGGATCCAGCGCGCGAGCGAGCAGCCCCCCGAAGAGCGGATCGTCGACTTCGTGTACCAGCCGATCCTCGACTCCCGGGGGGAGGTCTCCGCGATCTTCGTCCACGGCGTCGACAGCACCGACTTCAAGCATGGCCTGCAGGAGCGGGAACGCCTCCTCGAGAGCGAACGGACCGCCCGCGCCGAAGCGGAGCGGGCCAACAAGATGAAGGACGACTTCCTGTCGACCTTGAGCCACGAGCTCCGGACCCCCCTCAACGCGATCGTCGGGTGGGTCCAGGTCCTGCGGATGTCGGGGGGGCACACGGGGGACATGGCGGAGGGGCTCGAGACAATCGAGCGGAACGCCCTCGCGCAGGCCAAGATCATCGAAGACCTGCTCGACATGAGCCGGATTATCTCGGGGAAGGTCCGTCTCGAGGTGCAGCGGGTCGACCTGAAGGACGTCATCAAGGCGGGGGTCGAGACGGTCCGCCCCGCCGCCGACAGCAAGGGGGTCCGGCTTTCGGTCGTAATCGATCCGTACGCCGGACCCGCCATGGGAGACCCCAACCGCCTCCAGCAGGTAGTCTGGAACCTGCTCAACAACGCGGTCAAGTTCACCCCCAAGGGGGGGCAGGTCCAGGTGAAGCTCGAGTCGTCGAACTCGCACCTCGACATCCACGTCAGCGACACGGGGATCGGCATCGCCGCCGACTTCCTGCCGTTCGTGTTCGACCGGTTCCGCCAGGCGGACTCCTCCACGACCCGCCGCCACGGGGGGCTGGGGCTGGGGCTCGCGATCGTCAAGCAGCTTGTCGAGCTGCACGGCGGCACCGTGCGGGTCCGCAGCGGCGGGAGCGAACGGGGGTGCGTCTTCACGGTGTCGCTCCCCCGGACGGCGGTCCTGCCGGAGGCGGCTCCGGTCGCCGAGCGGTACAACCCCCGCGCGCAGAAGATCTCGGACCCCGAACACGACGCACTGATCTTCCTGCCCGGGATCCGGATCCTCGTCGTCGACGACGAGCCCGATGCGCGGACCCTCGTCAAGAAGATTCTCGAGGAGTGCGATGCGACCGTCGTCACCGCTTCGTCGGCGGTCGAGGCGATTGAGCAGCTCCTCAAGGGGAAGTTCGATGTTCTCGTCAGCGACATCGGGATGCCGGAGGTGGACGGCTACCGGCTGATCCGCCGGATCCGCAAGCTGACCCCCGAGCAGGGGGCGAACATCCCGGCGCTCGCGCTGACGGCCTTCGCCCGGTCGGAGGACCGGATGCGGGCAATCCGGTGCGGTTTCAACATGCACATCGTCAAACCGGTCGAGCGGGCCGAGCTGATCACGATGGTGGCGAGCCTGGCCGGGGTCATTCAGCGCTGAGACAACGGCGGCGGGGCTACTCGACGAGATAGACGTCGTACGCCGGGGCGAGCGGCGTGGTCGGTTCGATCCGGCAGTCGATCACGTCGAGGATCCGCATCCCGCCGACGGCGAAGGCGGAGTTGTACGTCCCCATTCCCGCCAGGATCACGTTCCCCCACTTGGAGTAGACGTTTCCGGCGAACTGCTGCGCCCCCAGGAGAGCAACGTTCAGGACCAGGATCGGCCGGCGGTCCTTGCGGCGCTGATACATCAGCATCCCGTGGAACGGGCTCCCGGGCGAATTGAGCCCCGTCAGTTTGCAGCCGAGCAGCGCCCCGTTGATCAGGGCGCTCGGCAGGATCGTCAGGACCCCCGGGTTCCCGGGCGAGGTCTCGCCGTCCGCCGCGTCCGGCAGGCCCGACGTCGGCGAGTAGTTGGTCGTGTTCGTGAAGTAGAACATGACCCCCTCCGCTTTGACCGGGCCGGCGAGGATCGTCAGGCCGATCTGCGTCACCGGGTTCACCCCCCGGATGATGTACACGCCGGGCTCGAACTCGACCGGCCCCGTGACGACCTGGATCGAGTCGTAGACCCCCGGGCGGAGCTTCACCGCCGGGAGGATCGGGAGGTTCGTCACCGTGACGTGCCCCCGGTTGGTCGCCGAGACGTTGACCGGATCGGCACTGAGCGTCGGCGCGGGGAGGCTCTTGTAGGGATCGGGGACGGCGCGGCGGTTCGCCCGGAGCGGGGAAGCATCCCCGGTCATCGGGCCGTAGCAGAGGGGGGAATCGACTCCGCCGACGACGCGGATGTCCTTCGCCCGGACCCGGGTCAGCGGCAGGAGTGGCGTACACGAGGCGGCGTGCCGCAGGAGGGACGGGGGACCGATCTGGTTGCCGTTCTCGTCGAGTCCTCCCCACTTGTTGTTGATCAGGACCGCCCCGTCGACTTTGAGGCAGCCGAGACCGACGACCTCGAGCCCCCCGAGAAGAGAGGTAATCGACGGCAGGCTGATCGGCAGGACGCCGAGGGTCACGTTCGGCGGATCGGGATCGAGGATCACGACCGCGGCGTTGGCGGTCGCCGCTTCAAGGCCGGCGACGGAGCGGCTCTCGACCTTGAGCGTCCGGTCGATCCCGGCCGCCCTGGCGAACCGGGCCTGGCAGGTCTGCTCGGCAATGACCTCGACATATCCCGCGCGGCCGGCATAGGTCCCGGTCAGCGGAGGGGTATGGGTCGTCACGGTCGCGCTCGGCAGGTCGTTGATGTCGTGCACGAAGTGCGTCGCAGTCGCGGCGGGAGAGCCCGTGTCGGTCGCGATGTCGAACGCCGCCGCCGTTGCCGCCGCGTCGGTGGCATGCTGGTACTTGCGGGCCTGCAGCATCAGCATCCCGCCGTCGAGGACGAGCGCCGCCACTCCGCACAGCGAGGGGATCAGGATCGCCATCAGGACGAGCACTTTTCCGCCGCGGGACGCCGGCCGCGCAGCGACCGCCGGGCGGGCGGTCTGGCGGGAAGGGTGTGGACGAGGAGTCATGATCGGTGTCTCGAGCTTGGTCCGCTGTTTCGGTGTCCCGTGTGGGCTCCCCGGCTGTCGTCGAAATGGAATGCGGATCGGTCAGTGGACGATCCGCATCGTCGTGGCGGCGGTCAGCGTCCAGGGCTTCGTGCCGAGGAGGACCGGAACGGTCGGCTTCTGGCTGTAACTGAGCTCGATCCGGACCCGCTGGCCGACCTTGTTCCCCCCGTCGGGCCAGGTCATGCGGATCTGGACCTTGTCGGAGGGCATGGCGATCAGGAGCGGGCGGAGCGGTGACGTGACGGCGTGCGAGTCCTGGGCGGTCCCTTGCCACGTCGCGGGGCCGAACTGCCGGCTGGCGGGGCTCCGCTCCCCCCGGACGATCGCCATCCGGCCCGCCCGCCGGACGCATTCCGAGAGGGCGTTGTACCGGGCGGCCGCGAGGCTCACGTCGAGCATCGTCATCAGGACCGCCAGGAAGACGCTGAGGACGATCGCCCCTTCGACCGCGACGGCGCCGGAGCGGCGACGGGCGGGACAGGAGGGGATTCGGGATCGAGTCGAGGTTCGCATCGGTCACCTGCTTCGAGGCGGCACCGCCGCCCCGGGGCCCTTACTGGTATTGCCGCATTCCGACCTGATGGTGGAGGGCCAGGGTGTGCGGCATCCCCGGCCAGGGGACGATCGTCTGGAAGTCGTAGTCGGCGGTGACGACGACGTAGATCGTCCCCCCCGAGTCGTTGGTCGTGGAGATGGCGAGCTCGAGGTTGTCCGCCTCATAACTCGGCAGCGAGGCGGCTTCATCGAGGGCGGCGCTGCGGATCTGGTTCTCCCAGGCGGCGCGGTTGTCGGCGACGAACCGATGCGTCGCGCCGTACTCGGCGCCGACCCGGGCGACGTTCGTCAGCGCGATCTGGCCGCAGATCGCCCGCCCGTAATCGAGGCAGGCGAAGACGATCGTCAGCAGGATCGGCAGCACGAAGGCGAGTTCGACCGCCGACGCGCCGCAGCGGTTGCCGGCCGCCCGGCCGCGACAGGGACGCGGGCGACCGGAACTGGCTCGATGGTGAAAGGTGGAAAACATGGTCTGGCCCACTCAAGAATCAGGGATCGGAGGTCGGAGCCGGTTCCGCGGCAGCCGCCTGCTTCGTCTGTCCGAACTCGTCCATGATCTGAATCGCCGCCGGCCCCGCGAGGATCACGAAGACGCACGGGAAGAGGCAGAGGAGGGTTGGAATCAGGATCTTGACCGCGGCCTTCTGGGCCTGCTCTTCGGCGTCGTGCTCGCGGCGCTCCCGCAGGGCGTCGGCGTGCGTCCGGAGGGCGGTCGCCAGCTTCGTGCCGAACTTCCGGCTCTGGGCGCAGACCATGGCGATCGAGCGGATCGTGTCGCAGTCGGTCCGCTCGCCGAAGTTCTGGAGCGCCCGGTCGGGAGTCGAGCCGATTTCGATTTCGTGCTGGACGCGGCCCAGTTCGCCGGCGAGGAGCGGGTGGGCCGGTTCGATCTCGCGCGAGACCCGCTGCATCGTCGCTTCGATGGTCATCCCCGCCTGGAGGCAGGTGATCGTCAGGTCGAGGAAGTCCGGAAGGGACCGCCGCAGGATCAGGAGCCGTTCCTTCTTCCGCTTCCGGAGCCAGAGCCCCGGAAGCAGGTAGCCGAGGCAGCCGCCGATCACGAACCCGAGCAGGCTGTCGGTGGAGCCGAGCTTGAACGCCTGGCAGCCCCACAGCAGCGACATCCCCAGGAAGGCGGCGATCGCGACCTGGATCAGCAGGAACTTCATCGGGGCGGAGGGGGCGTAATAGCCCGCCTCGATCAGCTCCCGATGGAGCTTCCCTCGGTTCTCCGCCTTGCGGGGCTGGAGATAGGTCGCGACTTGAACCAGGAGCAGCTTCCAGGGGGAAGGAGGCCCCTTCTCTTCGGCCCGGGCCGCCGTCCGCTCTCCTCCCGCCGGCCCCCCCCCATGAAAATTCCGGATCCGGTCGTCGACACGGCCGTCCGACGACTGCAGCAGCTTCGCGACCGCGAAGACCGTGCCGGTCACGCTGGCGAAGACGAGCGGAAGCGACCAGTGAAGGGTCAGGTCCATGGGACGAGGATCCAGTTCGCCGGCCGCGGCAATCCGCAGCCGTCCGTGATTCGAAGGTCGATGGGGGAACAGGGGACTTCGACCGGAGAACGAGCCTCTCAGTCAGAAGCGGAATACGAGGTCAGTAGTCGATGCGGATCGTCCGCCGGATCCAGACGGTTCCGACGAGCTGCAGCCCGATCACCGTGGCAATCAGCCAGGGGCGGACGAGCAGCACCTGGACGTAGTCCCGCTGGACGATCCACAGCCAGGTGAAGGCGGCGATGGGCAGGATCGTCAGGACGATCGCCTGCATCCGCCCCTCTCCGGTCAGGGCCTGGACCCGGTTCGACAGCCGGAGCCGCTTGCGGATCATGTCCGAAATGCTGCTGAGGACTTCCACCGGGCTCCCCCCGCACTGCCGCTGCACCAGCAGGGCGATCACGAAGATGTGGAGCTCCGGAACCGGGACCCGGCGGGCGAGATCCCGCAGCGTCGTATCCTGCGGCAGACCGAGGTTCTGCTGCTCGCAGCAGAGAGCGAATTCACGGCTGATCGGGGGACGGCATTCCGAGCCGACCAGATGCAGCGCCGAGGCGACCGTCTGCCCCGAGGAGACCGCCCGGCTCATGACGTCGAACACGTCCGGGAGCTGGCGGGTGAAAGTTTCGATCCGCCGCTTCCGCGTGCTCGAGACGATCCAGGGGAAGACGGCCAGTCCAATCAGCCCCCCGGCCAGAGCCCCCAGGGAACTCCGGGTCAGCAGCCCGCCCAGGAGAGTCCCCACGCCCCCCGCCACGGAGGAGGCGATCGCCAGGTGCTCGAGGCTGAACGGGAGCCCCGATTGCTCGACGTACTGCCGGCACCGTCCCAGGAGGTTCGCCGTCTCTTCGGACGAGAGCTTCCAGTCGCGGAACAGGGAGGATCTGCCGGCGTCCTGCTGGCCATTGGCCTGCTGAGCGAGACGGATCCGCTGCTGGATCCGGTGGTCTTCCCCGAAGAAGAAGTCGGTCACGAGCCAGCCGATCGCCAGGAGCGACAGGATGGCGGAGAAGAGGATCCACGCGAGGTTCACGGGGCACCCCGCTGCGCCCGGACGGGCGAAGTGAGGTTTTCGACCCGGTCGAACTCGAGGACCCGCTGCTCGAAGAACCCCGGATCGATCCGGCAGCCGGCGGCGTTCAGCGTCGCCAGGCAGTGCGGACGGATTCCCGTCGCCACGAACCGGCCGATCGGCCGGTGATCGCTGTCGACCCCGGTCTGCTCGAACTGGAACAGGTCGTGCATGTTGATCGTTTCGCCGACGGCGCCGGTCACTTCCGAGATCGCCATGACCTTCCGCTGCCCACCCGGGAGCCGGACGCAGTGCAGGACGATGTGGACCGCCGAGCCGATCAGCTCGCGGATGAACCAGGTCGGGAGGTCGTACCCTGCCATCCCGACCAGCATCTCGAGACGGCGGATCGCGTGCCGCGTCCCGTTCGCGTGAATCGTGGTGAGGCTGCCGTCATGCCCGGTCGTCATCGCCTGGAGCATGTCGAAGGCTTCTTCGCCGCGGCATTCCCCGATCACGATCCGGTCAGGCCGCATTCGCAGTGCGTTCCGGACGAGGTCCCGCGCCGTGACGATCCCCTGCCCCTCGACGTTCGCCGGACGGGTCTCCATCCGGGCGACGTGGGGCTGCTGGAGGCGGAGCTCAGCCGCGTCTTCGATCGTGGCGATCCGCTCGTCGGGCGAGATGAACGCCGACAGCATATTCAGCATCGTCGACTTGCCGCTGCCGGTCCCCCCGGCGACGACGATATTGAGCCGGGCCCGGACACAGGCCGCCAGGAATTCGAGCATCTCCCGGGTCAGCGAGTGCCGCGCGAGGGCGTCGACCGCCGAGAGCGGCTTGGAGCCGAACCGCCGGATTGACACCAGGGCCCCATCGAGGGCCAGCGGCCGGATGATCGCGTTGACGCGGCTTCCGTCCGCCAGCCGGGCGTCGACCATCGGGCTCGCTTCATCGAGCCGGCGGCCGACCTTGCTGGCGATCCGCTGGACGATCTCGACGAGGTGCTCCTCGTCGTGGAACGTCACGTTCGTCGGTTCGAGCCGTCCACGGCGCTCGACGTACACCGTCGCCGGACCGTTGATCAGGATGTCGGAGATCGTCGGATCCCGCAGCAGCGGTTCGATCGGCCCGAGCCCCAGCGCCTCGTCAATGATCTCGTTGACGAGCCGCTCCCGCTCCCCTTCACTCAAGAGGTCGGCCCGGAACCGGCAGAGGTCCTCGATTCCGCGCCGCAGTTCCCGCCGCAGCTCGCAGTCCTCGAGCGCCGTTGCGCACGAGAGGTCCATGGCGCTGACGAGGTGCTTATGGATCTCCTGCTTCAGCCGCTGGAACCGCGATTCGCGCGTTTCGCGACGGCCATCCGCGGCAACGCCGGCGGGGGATTCGACCGAAAACATGAACGAACTCCGGAAACGTAGGTGGCGATCCATCACCAGTCAGGGAATCAGATTGGAGCCACCGGGGAGTGGCGGACGACGCCGGTCGGCCGGCGTCGCAAACGGGACGTGAACGAATTCGGACAGGCTCGACAGGAACGACTCGACCGGGACTAACAGAACACGACCCCGGCCATTCGCGGCAGGAGGCGGAACTTCGACCACAGCGGCCGGCGTTCCTCGGATTCGGTCGGTTCGGCTTCGGGCAGAGCGGCGGTCCCCGCGCCGCAGATTTCATTCGCGACCTGACGGACCGCCACCGCGATCGGCGACTTGGGACTCTCGATGACCGCAGGGACTCCGCAGTTGATCGCCAGGTTGGCCGTCAGCGGATCGTCCGGCATCCAGCAGGCCGCCCCCTTGCCGAGGATCGTCGCCACCTTGGATCGCGGGAGTTCCCCACCCCGGTCGCACCGCATCCCGATCAGGGTGACGCGGCCCAGGTCGATCTCCTTCCGCTCCCAGTCGTCGAGCAGCCGGCGGGTGTTGCACATCGACGTGAAGTCGAGCCGGAACGGAACCAGAATCTTGTCGCACATCCGCAGCAGGGCGCCCCGGCCGGTCAGCCAGGTCCCGAGATCGAGGAGCATCCACGGGAACATCCGCCGGGCGAGCTGGACAATCCGCTCCACCCCCGACGCCGTGATCGCTTCCTGTTCGTCCTCCGTCATCGCCGCGGCGATGAGCTGGACCCCCGAGTCATGCCGTGTCAGCGACTGCTGCAGCATCTCCTGATCGAGCTGCTCTTCGTGACGGCAGAGCTCCGCCAGCGTGTGCCGCGGCGAAAGATTCAGCAGCGCCGACAGATCGCCGAACCGGGACGAGAGGTCCATCAGCCCGCACTGTTCAAACCGCTGTGCGATCAGGACCGCCAGGTTCGACGCCAGCAGGCTCGAGCCGCAGCCACCCGAAGCGGAGGCCACGACCGCGAGGGAGCCGCCTCCCGCGGTCGAGGTCTGCGCAGTGAGGCGCTCCAGCGGCGTGGCGATCTGTTCGTTCGCGTCCGCATCCTCGTCGATGTAGTCGTCCGACCCGGCCCGCAGTATCTCCAGCACCTTGCGGGCGTCGTTGACCGCCCCCACCGACACCATCCGGGCCTGAGTGACAGCCCTCAGCTTCTGAACGATTCGAACCGCCCGCGTGAAGTCCGCCGGCAGCACGACAAACAACAGGTCTGTCTTATAAGGAAACGCCTGGAGGGACCGCTCTGCCCCTTCAAGGGGAACAACGTGAGTGATGGGACACTCGTGTCCTCGCGCGGCGAGCGCCTTGCGCAGTTTGGTTGCGACCTGAGGGTTCTCAGTCGCAATGACGGAGTTCATACCGTCGCCTCCAGAAAAGAAACTCATCCGGCCGTTGCACGGACTGGTGCCCGGTCCTCGTTAACCCGCTTCGACCCGTCACAGTGAGGGGACTGCGACAACTTAAACGTAAACCCCACCTGTAACGGTGCGTTGTCAAAACACCCGAATGCGACATTCTCGCCCTGCCAGGGCTCTGCCCTGGACCCGGAAGGGGCGTGGCCCCTTCACCCCGCGCGGCGTGGGACGATGGGTTGCGCTAAGAGGGCTGCGACGCCAAGGGAGGGTGCTCGGGAAGAGGGGGGCTGCGAGGGCTTTGCCCTCTGGCCGCGTGCGCTATGACCTGGAGAGGTCAGACTTCGTTACGACGAATAAAGAAGAGTTGCGTGGTGGTTACGAAGCCTATTGCTGCTTAGCGTGTGAATGACATTCTCTATGCGAGAAACTCGCACTGTCGTCCGCGATTCGCAGGTCACGGAATCGCGAGATGAGAGGCAGTTCCATCCACTTGATGGAGGCTGAGCGAACGGTCGCACGCCGCAGACCATACGGCCCGTGCGAGGGGATGACAGCGGGCCGAAGAGAGGGTGTGAGTGGCTGCGTTCTTCAGGTTGGCGGATGGCGTGACGGACGGACGGGGAGACTGTCCCCTTTCCTCATCACGGTGAGATCGGGAAACAGTTGCAAGGTTCCCTTCCGGCCTCATTCGCTTCGAGGGCCGCTACGCTCGAAACGTCCGCCTCTGCACCACTCCCCAACGCCCCCGGGCAGGGGCAAAGCCCCGCTCCCGCCCCTCTCGCCCTCCCGAACCCCCTCCATTGGCGTCGCAGACTCCTTTGCACAATCCAACGAACCACGCCGCCCCGGTCCAGCGGAACGCTGGTTTTGCTGCGTAGTGTGGCTGTGGGATTTTTGGAACATTCTCCGTGCCAGAGGCGTCGAGTATGATGTCTGGGGAATGTTTGCCGCCTTGCGGAGGTGCCGATGTCGTCGACTGTCGGATCCCGATCCGGTGCCGGATCGAAGAAATACGTCGATTTCGACGAGATGGTGGCAATTCAGCTGGAGAAAGCCCGGTCGGGCATCCGAGCGAACGACCTCCTGATGGGTGCGGTGGGGCTGGGAGTCTTCCTGGCCGCTTACCTGTTTGTGTTTCTGGTTCTGGACCACTGGGTCTTTGCCCAGGGGGTGGGGACGGGGCTGCGGATTGCGCTCTGGCTGGGGATCGTCTCGGCGACGGTCGGCTGGATCGGCTGGAAAGTGGCGGTGCCGTACCTGCGGCGGGTGACGTCGCTGTTTGCGGCGAAGGAGATTGAGCTCACCCGGCCGGAGCTGAAGAGCAATCTTTTGACGCTGGTGGACCTGCGGCAGGCGGGGCGGCCGGTGTCGCCGCAGATCCTGCAGGCGATCGAGAAGCGGGCGGCGGTGAGTCTGGCGGACCTGGATGTCGACCATGCGATCGACCGCCGGAGCCTGATGCACTGGTCGTACGTGCTGCTGGGGATCGTCGCGCTCCTGTGCGTTTATACGTTGCTCACACCGAAGCGGCTGGGGCCGTCGCTGCTGCGGGCGTTCGTGCCGATCGCCGATGTGGCGGTCGGGACGCAGACCCGGATCGAGAAAGTGACGCCGGGCGACACGACGATCCTGAGCCGCTCGCAGGTGACGATCGAGACGCAGCTGCTCGGGAAGATTCCGGAGACGGTCCGGGTGCTGTACAGCACGGAGGACCGGCGGTTCGTCGATGAGCCGCTGGTGCTGAACGATACCGGCGAGGGGCTGAACCGGTTCCGGGGGACGCTGACCGGCGAGCGCGGCAAAGGGCTGCTGCAGAGCCTGACGTACCGGGTCGAGGCGGGGGATGCGATCTCGCCGACCTTTACGATCACCGTGACGCAGCCGCCGTCGGCGACGGTTCAGGACGTGGCGTACGACTACCCGGCCTATATGGGGCTCGAGGACCGGACGCAGGCGAACCCGACGATCGATGCCTGGGAAGGGACCAAGGTGACGCTGCGGGCTGTGTCGAACCGTCCGGTGACGGTGGCCCGGATTCTGTTCTCCGATTCCGAGGAGACGGCGGTCAAGGCGGAAGAGCTCACGATGAAGATCACGGACGGGGTGAACCTGTCCGCGACGTGGCCGCTGGCGTTCCGCTCGGACGGGACGTATCCGCATTTCTACCGGATCCATGTCGAGACCGCGGACGGGAGCCGGGATCCGCAGCCGACGCTGTTCCCGCTGAAGATCCGGGCGGATCTCGCGCCGAAGGTCGAGATCTTCCACCCGCTGTCGGACGTGACCGCGCCCGCCAACGGATCGGTGCAGGTGGCGTGGCAGGCGGGGGATCCCGACTTCCTGCTCAAGGATGTGATGCTCCGCTACGAGAAGCGGGGACAGGAGCTTCCGGAGGTCGATGCGCTGTTCGAGAGTCCGCCGCAGCGGCCTTCGGCGAAGGGGATGACCACGATCGATCTGAAGCGGTTCGATGTCCGGACCGGAGACAAGCTGACGTTCTGGATCGAAGCCCGGGACAATCTGGAGCCGTTCGGCGAGCGGCGCGCGAACGTCTCGAAGACGCCGCGGATCAACATCACGATCGTCGATCCGGTCGACCAGAAGCAGGTGGACCAGAAGGCCCAGCAGGAGAAGCAGGAGGCCCAGGACAAGCTCGACCAGGCTCCGCCGCCGCCGCAGGAAGAGCGGCCAAATCCCCAGCCGGACGAGCAGCCGCAGCCGGAAAAGAACCCCGAGCAGCAGCCGAAGCCCAACGACGATCGGAAGCCGGGCGAGCGGGACCAGAAGCCCGACCCGATGATGGGAGAAGAAGGAAAGCCGAAGGAGGGGGACCAGTCGGCTCAGGGGGGTGAGGGGACGCAAGGGGAAGCCAGCAAGGACGGGATGGGGCCGATGCAGCCTCAGCCGAATGGGGCTGGCAAGTCGCGTCCCGACGGGAAGTCGGGCCCGATGCAGGGGACGCCGCAGGAGCAGCGGCAGGACGACAAGACGAACCCGGATGGGACGCCGAAGGATTCCGGGACTGGCGGGGGCTCGAAGAAGAATCCGCAGCAGACCGGCCAGCCGCAGAATCCGAAGCCGCAGCAGGGGGGCGGTTCGGAGACGGGGTCCACCGAGTCGCAGCCGCAGAGCGACGGAACGCCAGAGGGACAGGAGTCGAAGACCGGGGCTGGTTCCAAGACCGGAGGGAGCGGCGCGAAGCCGTCGGGGACGAAGGATCAGAATCGAGACAATCGGGCCTCGGACGAAGAGGCCCTGAACAAGCTTCTGGACAAGTTCAATAACGACGCCCGCAAGCAGCCTGAGGCGGGCAAGGACGAGCCCAAGGAGAATTCCGATTCCTCGACCGGCAGTCGGTCTCCGATGGACCGGACGAAGCCGGACGGGAGCGGTTCGAATTCCGGAAACGATGCGGAGAAGACGAAGCCACCCGGATCGAGCGGGCGGACCGGCACCGAGCCGATGGAGGCGAACCCGATGAAGACGGGGCCGTTGACCGGCTCCGATCCGAAGGAGCCGGGGGCTTCGCCGGAGTCGACCGATCCGACCAACACGAATCCGCGCGATCCGAAGTCCCCGACGGGGAAGCCGATGGGGGATGGGGAGTCCAAAAAGCCGGAGGCCGGAAAGCCGGGGAGCGAGAAGACCGGTCCGGACCAGACTGCCGCGGGAAAGCCCGAGGAGGAGAAGACCGGCCCCGGCAAGACAGGAACCACTCCGAAGGGGACGGATCCCAAGGGGACCGGGCCGCGTCCCGATCAGACCGGCAAGACCGACCCGGGGATGAAGAAGGAACCGGGCAATCCCGATGGGGGGCCGGGGCAGACGGGCCAGGAGAAGAATCCGCAGGGGACCGATCCGGGGACCAAGGGGGCTTCGCCGGAGAAGTCGACTGATCCGAAGGGGACCGGCAAGAAGCCCGACGGCGGCCCGATGCCGGCGGGAACGGGAGCGGATTCCACGAACTCGACTGACAAGCCGGAGACGACCGGCGGCGGCGGGAACGAACCCCCGATGCCGGGGACGATGCCCGAGCCAGGGACCGCTCCGATGCCGAGCGCGGGCGGGACCGGCGAGAAGCCGATGCCGGGCAAGGCTCCGGAGAAGGATCCAGGCAAGGGAGCTGAGGGGGCCGGTGCGCGGCAGCAGCCGGATCCGTCCGGGACCGGTGCTAAGCCGAAGCCGGGCGAGGGGCCCGGAGGGGAGAAGGCGAAGGATGATCCCGGAGCGGGTGCCCCGATGAAGGAGCCGGGGGACTCGAACACGGGCAACGACACGACCAAGCCGGGGACGAAACCCCGTCCGGGGGAGAAGACGACGGAGGGGACCGGGAAGGCGGGTGGAGACAAGACCGGCGACACGAAGCCGGTGAAGCGGAACCCGACCCCGATGGGGGCGACCGAAGAGCCGTCGGCGAACTCGAATGATCCGAAGACGCAGCAGTCGCCGGACCCGATGAAGGGGAAGAGCGGCCAGAGCGCGCCGGCCTCCGAAGGGAATGCCGGCGCGAAGGAGCGCGGTCCCGGCGACACGACCAGCCGGCCCGGTGAAGAAGGAAGCGGCAAGCCGCAAACCGGCGCAGGGAAAAAACCGGGCGGTCCCAAGGGGGCCGGTGAAGGGACTGCGGGCGAAGATCCGATGATGGGCCCCTCCGGGACGAAGCCGGGTGGGATGCAGAACGGTATGGGTGGCGAAGGGACTGAAGACGATTCCGCCCCCGCCGGAGCCGGAAAGCCGAAGACCGGTCCCGGCGGCGAGAAAGAGAAGACCACGGCCGGCAGCGGAGCGGGTGAGAAGTCCCAGCCGGGTGCGAAGGATCCGCAGAAGGGGGCGGGAGCGGGCGGCGCGGGCAAGAAGCCCGAGGATCCGCGCCGTCCCGAAGGGTCCGATCCGATGTCCGGCGGCGAAGGCTCCGGCGAGAAGAAGGGGCCTAAACCGGGAGAGACAGGCAAGAAGAATGGCGACGCCGGCTCCAAGCCCGGAACCCAGCAGAAGCCCGGAGGGGGCGAGCAGGGGATGCCGCCGGGGGGAATGAAACCGGGTGGCGAACAAGGCGGCGGCGAACAGCAGAATGGCGGTGAAGGGGGCATGCCGCCCGGTGGAATGCAGCCGGGAGGGGGGATGGGTGAGAGCGGCGGCGACATGGGTCCCTCCAGCGGGGCCCCGTCGACGCCGATGGGGAACCAGCCCGGTCCCGGCGGGGGACCGGGAGGCGCACCTCCGCCGGAAGGGAAGCCGGACGAGGCGGCTCAGCCTGGCCGGGGAGACGAAGCAACCGATCTCGCCAACAGGAAGAAGTCGGTCAACCTGATGCTGAAGCGGCTCCAGGACGAGCTCCGCCGGGGCGAGACAGATCCGCAGCTCCTGAAGGACCTGGGCTTCACCGAGAGCGAGCTGCAGCAGTTCCTGAAGCGGGTGGACCAGCAGCTCAACAGCGCCGACGACGAGACGCCGGAAGGGCTCGCCCGCCGTCGTCAGTTCGAGGAGATGCTGAAGGGGCTCGGCTCGCGCTCGCAGGGAGAGACCCGCGACGGCGGGACCGGGCCGCGGCAGGCGTCCGGCGGCTTCGGCGGCCGGAGCTCGACCGCGCCGGCCGAGTACGCCCGCGAGGCGGAGGCGTACAAGAAACGGCTCTCGCAGAAGAAGGCCGGGGCGAAGTAGCCCGGGTGCAGGGTGGCGGCCGGTGGCGGGCCAGCCGGCCGGAGGCGTTTCAGTACAGGAACCGTCCCAACAGCGCCGGACGCCTTACTTGGCGTCCAGCCAGTTGTCGCCGCTCTTCACGTCGACCACGATCGGGACGCTGACCGGAATCGCGTTTTCCATCTCGTGCCGGGCGAGGGCGACGAGGGACTCGACCTGGTCCTCGGGGGCCTCGAACACGAGTTCGTCGTGGATCTGGAGCAGCATCCGCGCGGGGTGCCCCGTCTCTTTCAGCTTGTCGTGGACCCGGATCATCGCCTGCTTGATGAGGTCCGCCGCCGAGCCCTGGATCACCGAGTTCACGGCGGTCCGCTCGGGGAGGTTGAGGTTGCGGTACCGCCGCGGGCGGATGCCGACGATCTCGCGGCGACGGCCGAGGATCGTTCGCGCGAAGCCGGTCATCCGGCATTCCTCGAGCGTCTCGTTGATGAATTTTTCGACGCCGGCGTACCGCTCGAAGTACTCGGTAATGAACTTCTCCGCCTCTTCCTTCTCGATGTCGAGCGCACCCGAGAGGCCGTACGCCGTCTGGCCGTAGATCACGCCGAAGTTCACTGCCTTGGCGACCCGCCGCATGTTGGAGTCGACCGCCTCGGGGGCGACCTTGAACACCTCGGCGGCGACGCGGCGGTGGATGTCCTCGCCGTTGGCGAACGACTCGACCAGGGCCGGATCCTGGCAGAAGTGGGCCAGCATCCGGAGCTCGATCTGCGAGTAGTCGAGACAGACCAGCTTCCACCCCGGCTGGGAGGGGACAAACGCCCGCCGGACGAGTTTCCCTTCCTCGGTCCGGACCGGGATGTTCTGGAGGTTCGGGTCGCTTGAGCTGAGCCGGCCGGTGGCCGCGGTCGTCTGGCTGAACGAGGTGTGGACCTTCCCCGTCTGGGCATTCACCATCGACGGCAGGGCGTCGAGATAGGTCCCTTTCAGCTTCTGGAGCATCCGGTGCTCGATGATTTTTCGCGGGAGCTCGTGCTTCAGGGCGAGCTCTTCGAGAACGTCCACATCCGTGCTGGGGCCGGTCTTGGTCCGCTTCAGAATCGGGAGCTTCAGTTCGTCGAAGAGAATCACGGCGAGCTGCTTGGGGGAGTCGATATTGAACTCCCGCCCCGCCAGGGTGTGGATCTCGACCATGAGGATCCTCAGCCGCTCGGTCGCCAGTTCGCTCTGCCGCTTGAGCTCCGCCACATCGACCTTGATCCCGTTCCACTCCATCTCGGCCAGCACGGGAATCAGGGGCCGCTCGAGGTTCCAGTAGAGGTCCCACAGCCCTTCCTGTTTCAGCTTCGCCTCGATGATCTCGGCGAGCTGCCAGGCGACGTCGGCGTCCTCGGAGGCGTATTCCGCCACCTTGTCGACGTCGACCTCGAACATCTTGAGCTGCTGCTTCCCTTTGCCGATCAGGTCGCTGATCGGGATCATGGTCCGCATCAGGTACTTCTTCGACAGCTCGTCGAGCCCGTGGCTGCGGGCTCCTGCGTCGAGCAGGTAGTCCCCGACCATCGTGTCGAGCCCGAGCGAGCCGATGTTCACCCCCGCCCGGCGGAGGACGAGCATGTCGTACTTGATGTTCTGGTTCAGGATCTGGGGCATGACGGACCGTACTGCAAGAGAATGAGGCTACGCTTGCTCCAGGCGGAGCCAATCACGTGCCGGGAGGCGAGGAAGGCGGGGGCGACTCAGGGGTAAACCGCTCCCGGATCTTCGCGAGGTGTTCCGGCAGGGCGAACCACTCCGTCAGGCCGCACGCTCCGCAGACGACCACCCGGAACTTCGCGGGGAGGAACGTGCTGCTGCGGGGGACCGGCTCGGGGCCGTATCCATCCCGGATCTGCACGACCCGCGAGTAGTGCTCCGCTCCGCCGCACGAGCGGCATCGCTCGGGATCATCCGGCATGGCCCGACCTCGCGTCTTGAACCGGGAGGGGTGCGGCGCTGCCGTCGCCCTCAGGGGGCTTCCCCGCTACGGAAGCTGCTCTTCGACGACGGGGTTCGTCAGTTGGCCGATCTTCTCGATGTCGATCGTCACCGTGTCTCCCCCCTTGAGGAACACCGGCGGCTTGCGGGCGAAGCCGACGCCGTGCGGCGTTCCGGTCAGAATCACCGTCCCCGGCAGGAGGAGCGTGCTGGCGCTGAGGAATTCGATCAGGGTCGGGACGTCGAAGATCATGTCGCTCGTCGTCCAGTCCTGCATCGTCTCCCCGTTGAGGATCGTCTTGATCTTGAGGTCGTTGGGGTTCGGGATCTCGTCTTTCGTCACGAGCACCGGACCGAGCGGCAGGAACGTGCGGAAGGTCTTGCCGCGGCACCACTGGCCGCCCCCGCCGTTCCGCTGCCAGTCCCGGGCGCTGACGTCGTTGGCGCAGGTGTAGCCCAGGACGTAGTCGAGGGCGCTCGCTTTCGAGACGTTGAGGCACTCCTTCCCGATCACGACCGCCAGTTCGCACTCGTAGTCGACCGATTCGCTCTTGAGCTTCCGCGGCAGGACGATCGGCTCGCCCGGGTGCTGGAGGGCTCCCCGGTTCTTGATGAACAGCACCGGGTTCTCGGGGATCGCCTGGCCCCCTTCGGCGGCGTGCTTCCGGTAGTTGAGGCCGATGCAGAGGATGTCGGCCGGAACGAACGGGGCGAGCCGCTCGGCGATCTCGGCCCGGACGCCCGTGTCTTTCAGCTCCCCGAACAAGTCCCCCTCGAGCCGCGTGACCGGCTGGTCTCCATGCTCGCAGCCGAGGTGGGTGGCGCCGGCGGAATCTCGATATCGGACGATGCGCATGTGCGGACTCGCTGGGGGAAGGTTGAGACCTGGAATGTCGCGGATGAGGCACTCGGACTCAACTCACTGGCGCCGAACGAAGAGTCCTGGGTGCGTTCGCCAGTCGGTGGTCGTCGCGCCGGGCGGATGGATCGTCCCTGCGTCACGGACGCCGCCGCCTGACCCGGGTCCAGCACGCTGCTGGCCGCCCCTGCACCCCGGGTGAGGCTCGGCAGAAAACTCCGCTCGGCCGCGAGGGGGAGGCCGCTCCCATTGACAGGCGTTCGAAGGCGTGGCAATAACCGGCCCGTGCTCAACCTCCCTTGCTCGCGGGAGGAACGGTCCACCTTCATTGGACTTCGTTCATCGGCCGACGCCGCGCCAACGCTGCTGTTTCGAGGTGCGTAGAGAAGACAACGCTGACGCATTCTGCCGGCCGATTCCGTTGAGGTGCTGCGATGATCGCTGCGCTCGAAACTGACCTCCTGTGGGGCCTGGGACTCATGACCTGGCTCACCACCTGGCTCTTCGTCAAGACCCTCCAGTGGTCCCAGCACTGCGAGGTCCGCACCCGGAATCTCGCCGCTCTCCTCACCGCCACGACCCTCGTGGTCTACGTCCAGTGCGGCTACCAGTCCAACTGGATGCTGATGCTGATTCCCCTCTCCAACGTGATCGTCCTCGGTAACTGGCTCCCCCTCTTCTGCTCCGCCATCGCCGGGATCTCCGCCGGCGACTTGACCCGCCCCCGCTGGCTCCGCGCCTCCCTCGCCGCGACCGTCCTCGGCATCGGCGGCTACTCTCTCCTGCATCCCCTGATGGGGGAATCCCCCGTCCACCGGACCACCACCCGCGGCTGGGTCCACATGCAGTCGACCGACGTCTCCTGCGCTCCCGCGGCCGCCGCGACGCTACTCGCCTGGCATGATCTCCCCGCCACCGAGAAGGAACTGGCCGACCTCAGCCTGACCCGCCCCCACGGGACCCTCTGGAGCGGGACCTACCGGGGACTCAAGCAGAAGACCGCCAACACACCGCTCAAGGTCGAAGTTCTGAACGGAACCGTCGACGACCTGCGGCGGATGGGAGGCCCGTTCCTGCTGCACGTCGGTCTCAAGGACTCCAAGACCGCCCCGGCCCGCTATACCGACCGCGAAGGCTGGATTCCTGGCCGGGCCCATGCGGTCGTGCTGGTCCGGTTCGACGGGCCGGACCGGGTGCTGGTGGTCGAGCCCTGCGTCGGCAAGCAGTGGTGGTCGGTCGAGGACCTGCAGTGGCTCTGGCATGGCCAGGCGATGCGGCTCGTTCCGCGGCAAACGGCCGAGGCTTCGGCGAAGGTGGCGACGCGATGATGGACCTCTCTGCGGCCTCTGTGCTCTCTGTGGCAGAAGAAGGCGTTTGCCACAGAGGGCACAGAGAGCTCCGCGAGGACTTGCGAGGGCCAGCGGTTACTTCGAGGCGTGCTTCTCGAGCCAGGTGCAGGCTGCGCCGGCAATTCCTTCGTGGCCCCCTTCGAAGATCGTGACCCGGGCCGCTCCGGAGCTGCGCCGCAGAAAGATCTTGCGACCGTCGTAGGTGGGGTCGGCAGCTTCGTCTCCCGCCTGCGGAGACTGGAGGTGACCGTCCTTCCAGAGCTCGTCCATCTCCTGCTGCGTGACCGTCGGCGTTCCGTGGGCGCGGGCGATCACGTTAAAGCCGTGCAGCGAGTGCATGAAGGGGACCGAGCCGGTCTTGCCGTCCTTGACGCCGTGGTTGATGTCGACCGGCAGCGTGCCGACGTGGTGCAGGACGTAGAGGGGAGACCGCCGGTAATACTCGCGGTCGATGTCATTGCTGGCCCCGGGGCGGCCTCCGCAGCAGGCGACCGTCATCTCCCCGTAGCGGTCGGGCTTCCCTTCGTGGAAGTGGAACTTTTCCCACTCGGCGAGGTCGGTGATCGGGACCCAGGCGGACGCGGCGGCGAACCGCTCGGGGTGATAGCCCGCCATCAGGAGCGTCATCATCCCGCCCCCCGATTCGCCAACGACGTAGACCCGCTTGGCGTCGATCTTGTGGTTCGCAAGCATCCAGTCGATGGCGTCGAGGACATCCTGCCGGGCGAGATGCGAGCCGCACGCTTCGGGATGGTCGTTGATCCCTCGAAAATTCGGCTCGACGAAGGCCCAGTTCCGTTTCACCGCTTCGGCGATGTAGCGAGAGTGGTCTTGCGTGTAGTCGCCGCTCCAGCTGTGGAGCGAGACGAGGAGGGGTGCCGAGGCGGTCTGGTCCGCGGGGACGAGGTACCGGATCGGCTGCTCCGCCTTGTCGAGCGTGCTGACGACTTTCGTTTCGGCGAGCTTCGGCAGTTCGTCGGCCGCGTGCGCGGTGGCGACCACAAGTGCGAGTCCGATCCAGGCGAGCAATCGCGTCGTCATGGCTTTGTTCCCAGGTCTCAAGTTCCCATTCGATTCAGCCACAGAGTGCACAGAGGACTCAGAGAGGCAATCCAGCCCTGTCGCCGCTGTTTCTCCTCGGTGCTCTCTGTGTCCTCTGTGGCAAGTCCTTACCGCTGCACGCGGCCTGAGCCGGAGCCGTTCATGAGGGCTTCGATCTCGGCGCGGCTGACGTCGTTGAAGTCCCCCCAGATCGTGTGCTTGAGGCAGCTGGCGGCGACCGCGTAGCGGAGGGCGGTCTCCGGCTCGGCAAGCTCAGGGGTCCGGAGAGCGAAGATCAGGCCGCCGGCGAACGAGTCTCCGGCTCCGACCCGGTCGACGATGTTCCGCATCTCGTACGGCTCGTATTCGCCTGCCTCATTGAGAGGGGCGAAGTGGGCCGTGTCACTCTTCGCGTCGAAGAACATCGCCCCCCAGTTGTTGTGGTCGGCGGAGTGGCTCTCCCGGAGGGTGATGGCGACCTGCTGGACGTTCGGGAACTGGGTCACGATCTGCCGGGCGACCGACTCGTAGCCTTCGAGATTGATCGTCCCCTCTTCGACGCTCGTCCCTTCGGCGTGGATGCCGAGGGTCAGTTCCGCGTCCTCTTCATTGGCGATCACGACATCGAGAGAGGCGACGAGTTTCCGCATCGTCTCGCGGGCGAGGTCGGCGGGCTTGGTCCCCTTCTTCCACTTCCAGAGCTTCTTGCGGAAGTTGAGGTCGCACGACGTCCGGAGGCCGCGCTTCTTCGCTTCCTGCACGGCGGCCAGGGCAGAGGCGGCGGCTGCTTCACTGAGGGCCGGGGTGATGCCAGTGATGTGGAACCAGTCGGCGTCCGCGAAGGCGGTGTTCCAGTCGTACTTGTCGGGGGTCCGGAGGGCGATGCAGGCCTGGTCGCGATCGTAGGTGACCGTGCCCCCCCGCTGGTTGCCGCCGGTTTCGACGAAGTAGATTCCGAAGCGGCCGACGGAGTCCCGCTGGATGAGGTCGGCGTCGACATTCCAGCGGCGGAGTTCCCCGACGAGGGAGTCGGTGACGACGTTGTCCGGGACGGCGGTGAGGAAGGCGGCCTTCCCACCCTGGCGGGCGATCGAGGCGGCGACGTTGAGTTCGCCGCCGCCGAAGGTGGCGGTGAGCTGGCCGGGGATGACCTGGGAGAGCCGGTATTTGCCTGGGGGGGCCAGCCGGAGCATCACTTCGCCGAACGTCACAACCCGCATGAAATCGACTCCTGGTGAGGCCGGGGCGGGAGAGGCGTCTGGCCGCGGCCGAGAGGGCAATTCAGCAGGTTGCGGGGGGAGCGTCAATCGTCGCGATGGGTTGAGCGTTCCTGGCCGCACGCGAGCCTGATTCTTTGCCGCGCTCCTTGGTGTCGTTCGCCCCTTTGTGGTCAACTCCGGTCGGTCCCGAGTCACCGAGTTTCCGACAAACGGAAGACCGCATGCGTGCGACAGTCCTGCAGCCGGGTGGAATTGTCCGGTTCGTTTCCGATTACTCCGCTCCCGCGCCGCGGCCGGGGGAGATTGCGGTCCGCGTCCTCAAGGCGGGGGTCTGCGAGACCGACCTGCAGCTCGCCAAGGGTTACATGGGGTTCACCGGCGTGCTCGGTCACGAGTTCGTCGGCGTGGCGGAGTCGGGGCGGCTGGCCGGACAGCGGGTCGCCGGGGAGATCAACTGCAGCTGCCGGACGTGCGAGACCTGCCGGCAGGGGCTCGAGAACCACTGCCCGAACCGGTCCGTGATCGGGATCCTGCAGCACGACGGGGCGTTTGCGGACGTGGTGTACATCCCTGAGGAGAACCTGCATCCGATTCCGGACTCGGTGTCGGACGACGAGGCGGTGTTCGTCGAGCCGCTGGCGGCGGCGTACCAGATCCCGGCGCAGCTGGATCTCGCGAAGTTCCGGAAGGGGATTGTGCTGGGGGACGGGCGGCTCGGCAACCTGTGCGCGCAGGTGCTGCACCAGAGCGGGTGTCCGGTGACGGCAGTCGGGAAGCATGACTGGAAGCTGGAGCGGCTGCGGGCCGCAGGGGTGCGGGCGATTCGGCTCGAGGAGTTGCCGGAGACGCGGGACGCGGACCTCGTGGTCGACTGCACCGGGTCTCCGTCGGGGCTGGCGACGGCATTCCGGATTCTGCAGCCGCGGGGGACGCTGGTCCTCAAGACGACGACGGCGGCGGAGCATGGCCCGAACCTGGCGGCGGTGGTGATCGACGAGATCACGATCGTCGGTTCGCGGTGCGGTCCGTTTGCCCGGGCCATCGAGGCCCTGGCGCGGAGGGAGGTCGACGTCCGGCCGCTGATTACCGCCCGCTATCCGATCGAAGAGGCGGAAGAGGCACTCCGCGCGGCGGCCCTGCGGGACAACCTCAAGGTGCTGATCGACGTGGCGAAGCAGGACTGATAGCCACAGAGGTCACAGAGAACGCTGAGAGTCCTCGCAGGCGGTCAGGTCGGGCTCGTTCCGCGAAGCCGGCTTACATCCTGCTTCAGGCCCCAAGCAGCCCGAGATTCGTTTGAATCTGTGTTTATCTGTGTTCATCTGTGGCTAAGAAGCTGTTTCAAAAACGTGTTCGGGCCCCAGATCCAGCCCCAGTGGAGTGCCGGGCGGAAAGGCGGTCGTTGCGCAACCCGACGTGCCGGCCGATCCCGGTCCAGCGGGGTCGCTGGCCCCGCCGGAGGCGCTTCCATTCAGGT